>BNJU01001460.1_pt1 | contig 57426 bp, 72 predicted proteins | sample 8539281 | NCBI WGS metagenome assembly BNJU01 (sample SAMD00202456, study PRJDB9452) | human saliva metagenome | isolation source: human saliva | place: Japan
ACTATTACAGCCATAAGATAGAGGGGTAGAGTAACGTGTCGAATGAATATAATGAAGCATTACTAGAACCACTAAAGTATTACAGAGAAAGTCTTAAGGATACATTCCAAGGTATTACAGAAGATTATTTTCAAGATTTGGTAAATCAATCACAGGTTGATATTAATAAAAATAAAGACTTAATCGATAAGTATACGAATGTTTCGGAGAATCGAAATCAGTCTAACAGTACATATAAACGATTTGGTATTGTACGAATTATCGATTTCATTGTGGGCATAGGCGCACTTATTTATGGTGTGTATCAGTTTTCACAACCGCAAATGGATATTCTATCCATCGTTATATGTATCGCTATTATAGTCTTATGCATAGGGCTGTATGTATATTGGATTCGACCTAATCGTAAGAGCCTCGAAGAGAAACTGAATGATTTAGATGCAACGCTAAGTCAAATGCGTGAGGACGGCTATGAAATGATGGAGCCTCTAAATGAATTATTTCATAGTGAAATGACCGCAGAACTTATAAAAAAGGCGATTCCCTTTATTCATCTAGATTCCAATTTTAATATGGAACGTTATGAACAGCTCGTTAAAGATTATGGCTTTTTAGAAAAAGATGATGTAAATCGCTCTACATTGGATATTACTTCCGGAGATATTTTAGGAAATCCTTTTGTGTTTATTAAGCGTATTATCCATTGGATTGATGATTATACATATGAAGGTACTCGTGAGGTCGTCTATACAGAAGAATATATAGATTCTGATGGCAATACAAAAACTAGAGATGTAAGTGAAACACTTCGTGCCACTTTAAAACGACCTGGTCCATATTATGCGGATAGAATATCCTTGGTATATGGTAATCATGCAGCACCGAATTTAATATTCCATAGAAGACCACCAGAAAAAAAGGTTTATTTAATTTTGGAGGTGCGAAGATTCAACTGGCAAAACGCATTGCAGGGCTTAGAAAGAAAAGTGAAGATGCCTTAGAAGATGGTGGAAACTTTCAGGCGTTGGCAAATGAAGAGTTCGATGCACAATTTAATGCATTAGACCGAAATAATGAGGTCGAGTTCCGCGTGTTATTCACCCCATTAGCACAAAGTAATTACAAAGATATTTTTGAGAATTCTCCCTATGGTGATGACTTTGTTTTCAATAAACAATGTAAAATCAATGAAATTTTTAACTGATAACTCTATGGATTGGAATTTCGATACCGTACCATCACAATACTATGATTTCTCCTTTGAAAAAGATTAAAGAGAAATTCATTAATTTTTAACTGTAGCTATTTTTGAGCATATGTATTTTTTTCATTTTTTTGCCAGTCTTAGCAATTCCTGTATATCAACAAATGGCTTCTACTGATTATATTTATAAGAAATCCTACGATTTTTAAATATAATGATTACATTACAGAAATGCTCGCGAATAAGATGAACCTTGGGTTATTTATTCCTCCTGATGCAACGCAGAGAAGTAATGTAAAAACATTGCTAAAAACGAGTCACTATAAAAAAGAGGCAGATTCGGAAATTATCAAGGTAGATGCTTATTCGTATAGGGACTATTGAGCATGTGGATGAGGTTCCTGTTACAGCAGGTAATGGTAGAACCTATTATGTACCAGTTAAGTGGAATGAGTATGTGCCGGTTACAAAGCATGAACTTATTGAAGTAGCAGAAGTAGATACAGTTGACGATGATTTCAAGCGTGTTAAAGAATTGAATCATTACCAACGATCCGAAATAATAAAAATGGTTCCTTTGCCTATGGACATTTTATGGTAGGGAAACTCTATAAAGATAATCAGTCTCTAGTAGACTTATTAAATACGATTTTTGAACAAAATGGAGGTAAGTAAAATGGCTAATCAACTTGATGAAATGAACCCAGAGATTATGGCAGAAGGCAGAGATGTACATGTTATTGCTAAGGTGATTCCCGTAGAAACAAGTGGTTTTGAAAAACTGATACCTACGATTCTAATGGCTATCGGTGTAATTGCCATCGTTTTAGGGATAGTTATAGACAAGTACCTCATATCTGCTATAGGTGTGGTTGTACTTGTTTATCCTTGGTGGCGATTAAAACAAATTAGTTCCGAATTTAATATGATGGAACAACGAATTCAAAATGCAGCATCTGAAATTGATAACTATATGGAACAACGAGTTGTCATTCTTTCTAATGCGGCTAAACTCGTAGAAAAATCTATTGAAGTAGATAAAGATATTCTTGTGGATATTGCAAAGTATAGAAGTGGTAATTTTAGTGAAGAATCTAGAAGCGATGTAAATGCTCAGCTTAATAAAGCGACGAGAGCATTAAATGTAGCTATAGAAAATTATCCAGAATTGCAAAGCCAAGATACAATTCGCGATGCAATGCAACAAAATTCATATTTGCAAAAAGAAATTACAGCTGCTAGAACGTTATATAATGATGCGGTAAATACGTGGAATCGAGAAATATTCGATTTCCCATTCAAAAAAATTGTAGCTGCTAAAGAAGGTAGAACCACAAGAATTCCATTCATAGCAGATCAAGAGACTAAAGAAAAAGCAAAAGGTGTTTTCTTTTAGTTGATAAAGTTTGATGCGTAATATAAAGGGGATACTATGAAAACATATGAAAAAGGCATTAGCTTGTCTATTTGGACCTTAAGCTGGCCTATATTTATCGAAGTATTCCTGCAAATGCTCGTCGGCAATATCGACCAACTGATGATGAGTCATTACTCGCCACAGGCGGTAGCCGCTGTAGCTAATGCGAATCAAATTTTAAATATTTTTTTATCATGCTCATCGTTGTTATGAGCACTGCCACGACGATATTTGATTGCCCAATACTTTGGGTGCTCGAAATCAGTCAAAGTTATCAGAGGTTTGTACCGTTAGTTTAGTGCTAAACTTTGTATTCTCCTCTGTGGCGGCGGTGTTTTTCATCACTTGCCATGAAATGGATTTTTTTACATGGCTTGGGATACCACCAGAAACGATGGGGATACATCGTTGTATACGACTATTGTAGCGGCAGGATTACCAATACAGGCCATGTACTATGCATTGGTTGCCGTATTTAGAGGCCATTCGTTGACGCGTATTACCATGTATGTGGCACTCGTTATGAATATTATCCATGTAGGAACGAATTATATTCTAATTTTTCGGTCATGGCCCGATACCGAGTCTTGGTGTACTCGGTGTATCTATTTCTACGTGGCTTTCAAAGGTCATTGGCCTTCTTATCATCGTATATCTGTTCAAGACACTGTTGCAGTTGCAGGTTAGCACGTCTTATTTAAGACCCTTTCCTTGGCATACGGTTAAATCCTTGCTCCATATTAGTGTGCCATCTGGCGGTGAAACATTGAGCTATCAATTATCGCAAACGACGATTATGAAGATGGTCAATATTCTAGGGTTAACTGTGATTAATACGAAGGTTTATGTATATGTCATCGCCATGTTGTGTTATGTGTATACCATAGCCTTATCGAATGCATCGCAAGTTATCGTAGGATTCTTGATGGGCGCTAAACGGCAAGATGAAGTAACAAATCGCGTGTGGCATTCTATGTTTTTAGCCATCGCTATCAATGTAGGGATTGGCAACGTTCTTTTTATATAACGAGTGATACGGTTCTATCTGTATTTACAACGGATCCTGAGATTTTATCCTTAGCCCATAATGTGCTCTTGGTTGAGATTTTTCCTTGAACTAGGGCGGGCGGTCAATATCGTTATGGTCGGTTGTTTACAGGCCGCAGGTGATATTCGTACCCCAATGCTAGTTGGTATCTTTGGCATGTGGTTATGTGCTGTGCCATTATCGTACCTATTTGGTATTTATTGGGGCTGGGGCCTTGTAGGCATATGGATTGCTATGGCTGCTGATGAGATTTTTACGAGGTGTATTGTTTATCTATCGCTGGTATAGCGGAAAATGGAAAGAAAAACGTCTTATTGAGGTGTAGTGATATAGTTTGTTTGCGTTTCTATATTGGAGATATAGGGACGCTTGTGAAAGTAGGTTTATATGAGTAAAACCGTAGGTATCATTGGGTTAGGTTTGTTGGGTGGTTCGTTGGCAAAGGCTTTGAAAGCCTATACAGATTATGATGTAGTAGGGTATGCACGCCGACAAGAGGTATGTGATGCAGCATTACAAGATGGGGTAGTATCCCAAGCTTGGACCGAGGTAGAGCCACTCGTTGAGCATTCGGATATCGTAGTGTTTTCCTTGCCGCCAGATACTAATGCTCGACTTTTTACAGAGGTGGCTCATCTGTTTAAACCAGGTCAGGTGGTAACAGATGTATCCAGTGCAAAGGAAAATTTTGTACGCGCCGTGTATGAATCTATTCCAAAGGGAACCTTTTTCGTATCTGTTCATCCTATGGCCGGATCTGAAAAGGGCGGCTATGAAGTATCTCATAAAAACCTATTTAAAGGCATGGGGTGGATTGTATTAGAGGATAAGGCGTCTGATGTGTATAATGAAGAGGTGGCTAAAGAATTGGCTGATATGGGGCGTGCCGTTGGTTCCCGTATCGAATTTGTCGATGTATATGCTCATGATGCGTATTTAGCGATGGTTAGCCATATGCCGCATCTGATAGCCGCCATTTTAACACAAGTATCTGGTGGCGATGAACTCGGCGAATTACGTATGCGCTTATCCGCAGGTGGATTCCGTGACTGTACGCGTGTAGCCGGCGGTTTGCCATCCATGTGGCGTGAAATCATTTATGGGAACCGTCATAATGTATTAGAAGGCTTGTCTAAAATGGAAGACGAAATTCGTCGGGTAAAAGAAATACTTTCACAAGAAGACGAAGGCCAAGCCTTAGAAGACTATTTACATAGAAGCCGAGATGTTAGAAATAAATTACCGTACTTGACGGGACAAATTAAGAATAATTAAGAGGAGTTGTTATGGGGTTACTACAAGAAACCTGCGACGCGATTCACAGTCGTAGTAAAGAGATTGAACAACATATTATTAAGAATTGGAATGATGCGTCAGATAGTAAGCAATATGGACGTCTCGTCAATATGGTGGCTCAATATGGGGCAGCTACAAATCAAAAGAATGTAACAATTCCAAAACCTTGTATGATCATTGCCTCTGCCGATCATGGCGTTGCCGATATGGGGGTTAGTGCCTATCCAAAGGAAACCACTGTTGGCATGACGCAAAACTATTTAATTCCAAAAGGGGCTGGCGCCAATTCATTGGCCAATTATTGTGGTGCGCATATGGAAGTTATCGACATGGGCATTGATGCGGATATGAGCTGGGTCCCTGGACTGCGTTCTCATAAGTTGGGGATGGGCACAAAGAATTTTGTAGAAGAACCGGCTATGACGCGGGAACAAGCAATCGAAGGTATTGAAACGGGCATCAAATTGGTTCAAGAAAAGATGGCTGACGGGTACAATGTGTTTCTTGTAGGGTGAAATGGGGATTTCCAACACGACAGCTAGTGCGCTTATGACGGCTAAGTTTGCCGGTCTTACTGCAGAAGAGGCCACTGGGCGAGGCACGAATATTTCCGATGAGCGCCTTAAATTAAAACAACGCATCGTTCACGATGTATTAGTTAAATACAAGGATATCCCAAAGGACGACGCCATTGGTATTTTGGCTGCCGTAGGGGGCTTTGAATTTACATGTATTGTAGGTGTCATTTTGGGGGCAGCTGCTCATCATGGTATGGTCATCATCGATGGCTTTAATACATCTGCTTGTGCACTGGTGGCTAAAACATTGGTTCCCAGCCTCCATGGACTACGTTATGGCCTCTCATTTATCTGCAGAAAAAGCGGCTAAATCTTCATTGCAAAATCTTGGATTAGAAGCCTATGTGGACTTAGGTCTTTGCTTAGGAGAAGCCTCTGGTGGTTCCGTTCAAATGGGGATGCTTGACCTTGCAGTGCATATGTATAAGTCTGTCACAGGAGGTAAGGCATGAGAGCTTTTAACATTCAACCATTAGATACGAAAGCGATGGAAACATGCCGGTATCGCATTGATAATTTAACCAAACCTATTTATAGCTTGGCTATGCTCGAAACGATAGCTGAACGATTTGCAGGCGTATTGGCGAACCCAAAACCAAATCATTTAAAATATGGTGTTCTTATTGTAGGCGCAGACCATCTTGTAGACGGTCCTCAAAATGTTGAACATGGACATACTAGTTTAAATGCAATAAAACGATTTAATGAAGGCATGAGTGCTACGCAAGGGGCGGCATTTAAATTACAAGCACCGGTTTACGTTGTTAATATTGGCTTAGAACAAGATACAAATCATTTGGCAAATATTGATTCTCGAGTTATTCGTAATGGGTCCCACTTCTTTGGCGTAGAACCTTCTATTAGTCATGATGAATTGGAACAGGCGCTTGAAATGGGCTTTGGTTATGCGGATAAATTACATGAAGCAGGCCTACAAGTGGTGGCCTTAGGTAATATAGGTGAACGCACATTTCTTGATGCGTTGGTTACGACCGCTACCATTACAGGCGCATCATACGAGACTTTATTGACAGAATTTGATAATGGACCTACCATTGCACAGCGTGCTGCACACATCCATTCGTTTGTAGATCCATTTGATATTACTGTAGATGATTGGTCTGTTTTATCTGAAAGCGACCGCCGCACTGCTGTATTGCGTTTGCTTCATGTAGCAGGTGGTCTCGATATTGCTTTCTTAACAGGCTTTATCTTAGGTGCTGCTAGCCATCGTATGGCTGTGGTATACGATAATGCACTAACTGGTGCTGCTGTACTCGCAGCAGTGACGATAGAACCATTGGTGAAAGACTATGTTTTCTCATCCGCTGTTTACGATGATCCTATTCATAAGGAACAATGTCGTTTTTTAGATGTAAAACCTCCATTACATTATGATTTACAAATCGATGAAGGCTTAGGCTCTACAATGGGGCTATCTATCGTAGATGCATCTATGCATATGTTAAATGACATGAAAACATTCGTAGAAGCAGAGGTTCGTGCCGCTGAGGATGGTGCCGGTAAAGGTAGACAAGAAGATATTGAAATAATGATAGAGAGGACTTCATGATATATAGTTTCTTTACTTAAGAAATAGTAAAGGAGGTATATATTTGAAAGTCCTCTTTTATATGTTTGTTATAAATTACGTAGATTTGTATCATATAGATTTCGTATTATTTTTATAGGAAATTCATTGAAAAACCATTGACACTATATGTGTAAATTGATATTATTATAAGGCAGTCAGAACTGACCTGGTTTAGTTCTTGACTAACAGAAGGTAATTATGATATAGTAATTATCGGTTCTGTATGCGGGAATAGCTCAGCGGTAGAGCACCGCCTTGCCAAGGCGGGGGTCGCGAGTTCGAATCTCGTTTCCCGCTCCATACATTCCTCGATAGCTCAGTTGGTAGAGCAATCGGCTGTTAACCGATCGGTCGTAGGTTCGAGTCCTACTCGGGGAGCCATTCATGACTCACTAGCTCAGTTGGCAGAGCACCTGACTTTTAATCAGGGTGTCCCGCGTTCGAGTCGCGGGTGAGTCACCAACTTTGGCCCGTTGGTCAAGCGGTTAAGACACCGCCCTTTCACGGCGGTATCCCGGGTTCGATTCCCGGACGGGTCACCAATATGGACGATTAGCTCAGCTGGGAGAGCGCCTGCCTTACAAGCAGGATGTCGGCAGTTCGATCCCTGTCATCGTCCACCATATGCGGGAATAGCTCAGCGGTAGAGCACCGCCTTGCCAAGGCGGGGGTCGCGAGTTCGAATCTCGTTTCCCGCTCCACTAATGTTCCTCGATAGCTCAGTCGGTAGAGCAATCGGCTGTTAACCGATCGGTCGTAGGTTCGAGTCCTACTCGGGGAGCCAATTTCATATCATGGCCCGTTGGTCAAGCGGTTAAGACACCGCCCTTTCACGGCGGTATCCCGGGTTCGATTCCCGGACGGGTCACCACATGGACGATTAGCTCAGCTGGGAGAGCGCCTGCCTTACAAGCAGGATGTCGGCAGTTCGATCCTGTCATCGTCCACCAAGCTAAAGCAGTTATCTTCGGATAACTGCTTTTTTGTGTTATAAATTCAGATGTGTGCAGTACAAATACAAAAAGCGACACTATGTGTCGCTTTCAGTATGGTTATTATAAATCTTGTATATTGATTTATCTCGGTGCATACATGATGATATATACACCTACAAGGCAAACTAGACCGCCGATGATGTCATACATGTCGGGGCGCAATCCATCGACAAGCCAGCCCCATAGAATGGAGAGGACAATAAATACGCCGCCGTATGCAGCATAGACCTTGCCAAAACTGGCCTCTGGTTGAAATGTAGGAATTATACCGTACAAGATTAAGATAATGGCGCCTGCTAGTAGATATAGAGGACTTTTATCATCGCGCATGTAAAGCCATACTAAATAACCTCCACCGATTTCGGCTAAGCCAGCTAAGATGAAAAAGAAAATAGATAAGAGCATAATAACCTCGCTCTTATAATCTCGCAGGAGATTCCTGATGGACATAGTCCATAAATGTATGCATCGTTTCAGTTTTAGAATTATTTCTTGTATGCGAAACATACTTGTAACTTAAATGGTTTTTCTAATGGTAAATAGCCAGTAGTGATGTTGAGGGCGTCGAGAATTTGACGCGCTACGATGCAACCAGATTCATTCTTACCACAATAATCGATCATTGTGTACGGATTAGATAAGCGGCTACCACGGATGTGTAGATTTTGTTGACCATTACCTACATATGCTTTTAATGTACGGTACATAAAATATTTAGGTGGATACATTAAAAGTGGGAATTGTTGAATTGATTTTAACGTAGCTTCTTTAACTTGATCAATCAATTTTGGCGCATAATATACAAATTCATCTTCCCGTAGCGCTTTTGATTCATATAAGGACATGTCCTTATTATTTGGTAAATAGAGAAGGGCAATGTCGATACGATTTTCTCGTAAATCGAGCAATAGCTCTTCTTCTTCCATATCGTAAATAGATACAGAAAATTCAGGATGGTTTTCAAAGAAATGCGATACATATCCGTTGAGGCGAATGTCGCCGAGGCTACGAAGAACGCCGATGTTTAGGATAGGGCGTTCAACCTTGCTAGCTAAACGGATGGATTGTATGGCTCTCTCCAATGTGTCCAATACGAGTTCTGCTTCAGGCAGGAATAGTTCACCTTCTGGCGTCAAACGACTGCCGCGGGTGGAGCGAGAAATTAATTTAACGCCTACAAGTCGTTCTAATTTTTTCATTTGCGCACTGAAAGCAGATTGGGTGATATTCATCGTTTGTGCTGCTAGTGTAAAGCTACCTGTTTTATTATATGTAATAAAACTTTGTAGCTCTTGCATGGTTGGTAATTCTTTCATTTCGGTACTCCGATTATAATAAAAACCTCACATTACTACTTATTACCTATATTAATTGTATTGTAGCATACTATAAGTATTTTTTCATCTAAATCTATAAAAGGCGATGAATTAATTAGAATAGATATAGAGCGGTTCTTTTATAAGAAATTTCGTTTCTAATGCTATGATAGGTGAGTAAAAATAATGATAAATAGTATGGCGAAAGAATCTGCTTTGCACATGCTATTTATAGGTAGAACTAATTGACATAGGGGCATAAGAAGTGATATTATTACTAAGTACCTTTATGTCGTGGTACAAGTATATATTAATTTATGAGGTGATAATCACATGGCAACGAGAAGAGAGGCTCGATTCAAACTTTGTCGTCGCTTTGGTGTGAACGTATTCGGTCACGCAAAAGCCTTGAATCGCGTCAAAAAAGACCAACGTCAGAAAAAAATGTCTGAGTATGGCACACAATTATTAGAAAAACAAAAAGTTAAAGCTTACTACAACTTGCTAGAACGCCAGTTCGTACGCTATTATGATAAAGCGAAAAAAATGCAAGGTGTTACAGGTCAAAACATGTTGATCCTTTTGGAACAACGTCTTGATAACCTTGTATATCGCATCGGCTTCGGTAACTCCATTCGTCAAGCTCGTCAAATGGTAAACCATGGCCACATTTTGGTAAATGGTCGTCGTGTAGACATTCCATCCTACTCCTGCAAACCAGGTGACGTTATTGAACTTCGTGAAGCTTCCCGCGACAACGAAATGTTCAAAAACTAATTTCAAGAACTTCGTTCTTTCGAACTTCCTTACATTGAAAAAGACTTGGAAGGCTTCAAAGCTACTTTCACTCGTCTTCCTCAACGTGAAGAACTTCCTATCGAAGTTAACGAAACACTTATCGTCGAATTGTACTCGAAATAATTTGGCGCAAAAATCCGCAGTGCAACGCACTGCGGATTTTTTATATATTATGTGTATTATTTATAAAAGGGTAAATCAAATAATTATCATAAAAATCTATCTTTCTTGGTTTAATCGAGTATAGCCTATTATAATAACTGTACTTATAATTATCCCTAGTCCACATATAAAAAAAATATATCATGTAGCGGTAATATATTTGCTAAGTTTGTAAATATAGTTATTGATAATATTGATCCAATAGAGAAGCCTGTACTTACAGAACCGCTAGCTAATGTTAACTCTTCCTGTGAAAAAAAATAGATTGTATATATGCATGAACTAAAACAACGGCTGTAAATAATAATATTTCAGATATACTATATAGAATATAAAAGTTGTTCTATTGTTTCTATATAGCCTATGCAAAAAAAATACTTCCTCCATATAGTATAAAAAGAGGGAACAAAACTTTTTTAAAACTTGTTGCTAAGTTAATAGTAAAATATTTAGCAAGAAGTCCAAAATAATGAATGATGCCAATCTAGAGATTGTTTGCGTATATCCATACTGACTATCAGTTAAATGTAAGATATCTTTAATAAATATTAATAGTAGAATAGGTATACACATATAAAAATATTCTGGCTAATATACCCAAATAAACTATAAAATTGATTTTTTTATTTAGGAATAATAACTTATATCCTTTTTAATAAAAGTTGAATGCGATCATATATGCTTTCTCTAATGTTTTTGGAGATAGTTGAGTGTGACTGTATTCTTACATTTTTATTTAAACGATAAAGTAGGTAGGCTGAAATAATATAAGTAATTGCATCAATAACGAATACCAGCGTTAAAGAGTAATTAATTATAACGCTAAATAATAAGGAACCACTTATTAATGCAAAACGATTAATAGAACGGAGTAGTGCATTAAATTTGACTAGGTCATTTGTAATATTAGGTATAAAAAGAAAGTCTAGCGATTCCTAAAATTTTATTATTAAAACCTATAAGAAAAGCTATGATATATACTAGATAAAGGTTATCTATGAAAACAAAAATTGATAATATAAAACCCGAAACCATTTCAGGAACTACCATAGACCACATCAAGCCTTTTTTTCTTTTTACAAGTATCCCTAAAAATGGGCCTAATAACATTCCAACTAATAATGTCGCTATTGTAACAGTCCCTGTATTAAAGGGACTGTGGGTGGTATTAAATATATATGTTATAAAACCTAGTGTTGTTGCTGTGCTTCCCATTGTTGAAAAAAATAGAGCACTATTTAAGAGACATGAGTTTTTTTATTTTTCTAGATTCATATTATCATCTCCTAGATTATAGAAGTACTGATATAATATGTATTATTTTACAAAATCTAAATTAAACTTTTACTAATTTTTGATATTATATATTCATTATTCTATATAAATATATAAATTTCTGACAATATAAAAGTAATATGTAATATAAGTAGGTTTCTGCTAATGAAAGATAATAAAAGGGGACTGTTCATTTTTATTATTTATACTGTAAATGAATTTATAGAATTAATCGGTCAACTCAAATTACTGTATATTACATTAGACGGAGAAGTTCGTATTGCTTATGATGATTCGGATGATTATGTCCATATTATATGTAATTCATATGGACATATAAAAGTAGAAGCTCAATTAGGAGGTAGTTGGCGTAATAACTGGGTTAAACTTTCTCTTAATACTGATCAGACCGTATTGAATGATGTAATACAGCAGTGTAATTCTATATTAAAAAATAATTTAATGAAAACATATAAGTACTAAATTTTAATTGACACAACCCCATAAAAATCTGTATACTATTTTTGAGTAAGCTTTAGTCGTGTTTCCATTAGCCCCGGAAGCAAAGGACAAGCTGATTTTTGGTAGAATTATGACGTTATTAGGAGGATATGCAGCATGAAAACTACATTTATGGCCAATCCGAACACAATCGAACGGAAATGGTATGTTGTTGACGCTGAAGGTAAAACTTTAGGACGCCTTGCTGCCGAAGTTGCAAAAGTTCTTCGGGGCAAAAATAAACCAACTTTCACACCACACGTAGACACTGGTGACCATGTGATCGTTGTAAACGCAGAAAAAATTCGCGTAACTGGTAAAAAATTGGAACAAAAGGAATACTTCCGTCACTCTGGTTACCCAGGTGGTTCCCGTTTCACTAAATTGTCCATGATGCTTGAAAAAAACAACCTGAACGTGTTGTTGAAATGGCAGTTCGTGGTATGCTTCCAAAAAACAAATTGGGTGCACAACAATACCGTAAATTAAACGTATACGCTGGTCCTGAGCATCCACATGCAGCTCAAAAACCAGAAGTATTTAGAAATTTCCGTACGATAATCTAGAGGGAGGAACATATAATGGCAGTAGCACAATATTACGGCACTGGTCGTAGAAAATCTTCCGTTGCTAGAGTTCGTCTGGTACCGGGCACAGGTAAAATCACTGTTAACAAACGTGAACTTAATGAATATTTCGGTCGCCAAACTTTGGAATTGATCGTAAAACAACCTTTGAACTTGACTAACACAGTTGAACAATACGATGTAATCGCAACTGTAGCTGGTGGCGGTCCTTCCGGTCAAGCTGGTGCAATTCGTCACGGTATCTCCCGTGCGTTATTGGACGTAGATGGCGAACTTCGTCAATCTTTGAAAAAAGCTGGCTTCTTGACTCGTGACCCACGTATGAAAGAACGTAAAAAAATACGGTCTTAAAAAAAGCCCGCAAAGCAAGCCAATTCTCCAAACGTTAATATTTGGACAACAGGTTAGTTACACCTGCAGACAATGTCTGCAGGTGTTTTTTTGTTGCTTAGATTATGGTGACACTAATAATTATCTGTTATGATGATAGTAATGATAAAAGAAAGCGTATCTTGGATAATATGAAATCTGAGTATTATAAATGATAGGAGATATTGTTATGGCATTAATGAAAGCTATTCAATTGACAGGTCCCAGTAACTGTATTTCATGATATGTTACATAATATATTTACCTGTGTATAGGGGGCTGTATGATACAAAAATATATATCATTTACTAGTGGAGAATTGGAGCTTTTTTTCTCAGGTCTATTATGGGAACATATCGGCATAGCTTTGCTTTCCAGTATAATTGCCATTATTTTAGGATTGGTTGCGGGTATTTTACTTAACGAGTATCGTCGAGCAGTTAATCCGACCATGATGGTTATTAATTTCTTGTATACTATACCATCCATATCCATGCTAGGATTTTTGATTCCCTTTTCAGGAATTGGGAATGCAACGGCAGTGATTGCTCTTGTGATATATGCATTATTGCCGATGGTGAGAAATACATATACTGGGTTAAGCAGTATTGACAAGGAAATGATTGAAGCGGCTACATCACTGGGGTTATCTCATGTACAACGTTTACGATATATTGAATTGCCTTTAGCCTTTCCGGTAATCATGGTCGGTATACGAAATATGCTAGTTATGACTATAGCGCTTACTGGAGTAGCATCATTTATTGGTGCCGGAGGTCTTGGTGTAGCTATTTATCGAGGTATTACTACAAATAATACGACTATGACTGTAGCCGGCAGTTTACTAATTGCTTTTTTAGCATTGATTATGGATGGTGTATTGGGCTTTTTTGAGAAAATCATACTATATAGAGGGCATTGCAAACGTACTTTTAAACGTATTGGTATTGTAGCCTCAATTGCGATAATTAGTGGTATTGGTGTGTTTATGTGGCCGTCGCAACAATCTGACGTAATTCATGTAGCTACAAAACCGATGACAGAACAGTTGATTTTGGGCGATATGCTGAAACTTCTTATTGAACAAGATACAGATTTAACTGTTGAAGTAACAGCCGGAGTAGGCGGAGGAACCTCCAATATTCAACCGGCCATGGAGTCCGGTCAATTCGATATCTATCCTGAATATACTGGTACCGGTTGGAATGCAGTACTAAAACGAGACACGCAATATAGTGAAAATTTATTTGATGAATTACAGCGCGCTTACGAGGATACATATCAATTTAAATGGGTCGGTATGTATGGTTTCAATAATACATATGGAATTGCTGTACGTAAGGATATTGCTAACAAATATAATTTAAAAACATATTCAGACTTAGCGAGGGTTTCGTCACAATTGATTTTAGGTGGGGAATATGATTTTTTCGGGCGCCAAGATGGGTATTCGGGATTACAGCGAGTATACGGCATGGACTTTAAAGATACGAAGGATATGGATATAGGTTTGAAATATCAGGCTATTGAAAGCGGACATGTGGATGCTATGCCTATATTTACTACTGACGGTCAGTTGAGCCATGCGTCTATTGTTGTTCTTGAGGATGATAAACATTTATATCCGTCGTATGTTTGTGGTAATGTCGTCAGAATAGATGTGTTAAAGAAGCATCCTGAGCTAGAATCGGTATTGCTGAAATTGACAAATACGATTACGGATCAGGATATGTCATATATGAACTATGAAGTGGAATCGGAAGGACAGAAACCTCATGATGTTGCTGAGCGATACTTACGCATCAAAGGTTTGTTATACTAACGTGGGTTGATAGCGGGTACATAGTATTGTATTGTGATTATAAGATTACGTTTACATCTATAATTAATTCCCCTATAATAGATATATAATAATCGAACTTTTTCGAAAATAGATTTTCATATAGGAGAACTCATATGATTTATAATACAATTCAATACGTAGTGGATAACGGTATTGGTACGTTGACATTTAATCGTCCTAAAGTGGCGAATGGTTTTAATATCGAAATGTGCAAGGAAATCCTTGAGGTTTTAGATAAAGCACATCATGATGAAAGTGTTCGTGCATTGCTGATCAATGCTGAAGGCAAGGTATTCTCTGCTGGCGGCGATTTAACTGAAATGGAACGGGCTGTAAATGATGGTGATACAGAGTCTTTATTTGAAATCGTTGAGCTAGTAGCTCAAATTTCTATGGCTATGAAACGCTTACCTAAACCGGTTATCATGAGCCTTCAAGGTGCTGCAGCAGGTGCTGCGTTCAACATGGCGTTAGCAGCGGACTTTGTGGTTGCAGCTAACAATGTACGCTTTATTCAAGCCTTCGTAAACGTAGGCCTTGCACCTGATGCAGGTGGTTTGTTCTTGTTAACTCGTTCCATTGGTATGAATCGTGCTATGCATATCGTTATGACTGGTGAAGCGGTTTCCGCTGAAAAAGGTAAAGAACTTGGTTTTGTATATAAAGTTTGTGAACCAGAGGATTTAGAGACTGCTACAAGACGCTTAGTTGAAAAAAATTAGCAAAAGGCCCTGCAAAAATCGTACCGCGTTATGAAGGAAATGATGTGAGAAGCTTCTTAGCAGGCTGGGAAGAGTACAAGACAGTTTGAAGTAGAAAATCAATGTGAATTAGGTCTTTCTGAAGATTTCAAAGAAGGTGTTCTTGCCTTTACAGAACGCCGTCGTCCCTAAATTTGGCCAAAAGTAAGACTGTTTTGTAATAAGATGTGCTAAATAGTATGTAAATTAGAACTACATACTCATATCATTAGAACCGATGTAGCTCAGATAGTGTGTTACATCGGTTTTTCCTTTTCATACATTGACAAAACGTATATAATAGAACTATTAAGATAGTTTTAGGAGGTCCATATTTTATGGCTCAAGATACAATTAAATGTTATGATACCCCTAGTGATGTGGTCGCTGCATTGGCGGAGGATTTTATTGCTTTCACTAATGAAGAAATCAGCCGCACCGAAACATGCATTGTAGGTATCACTGGAGGCACAGTTATCAATGGTTTGTTAGAGACATTGAACTCCGCTGAGTACATTGAGCGTGTTAACTGGGAACGGATATTTTTTGTCTGGACTGATGAGCGATTTTTGCCTCAGTCTCATGAAGATAATTATTTCAACCGTGTAAAACCATATCTGCTTTGTAAGGCGAAGGGGGCGGCCCATTTCTTTCCTATTAACACCAATTCGAAAACTGTTATAGAGGCAGCTGACGAGTACGAGAAAGAAATAGGCAATGTTCTTAAAGCTTGTAAAAAATCTGGCCTGGATTTAGCCATCCTAGATCTTGGTGAGGATGGCCATACAGCAGGTCTATTTGCGGGTTCTCATGCGTTGCGAGTGGCGGATCGAAATGTTGTAGCAGTTGAGGATGGTAAGGTGTGGGAGCGCATTTCCATGACCTTCTCGTTTTTGGCGAAAACAGATGTCCTTTGGTTCACTGTGACTGGTGAAAGTAAACGGACTGCCCTTACAAAGGTTTTGTACCAACGTGAGGATTATGAAGATACATCATGGGATAAACGTATCGGTCGTGTACTGCCGGGTGCAGTGCTTTCACAAGAACCTATGACATGGTATGTGGACAAAGATGCGTATAATGATGTACACTGATTGATGTAGTATTAAGTAAATATAAAGGAGATACAAATGGGGTCATGTAGGAACGACTGAATTAATAGTTTATATTTAGTGATTGCTCTAGTTATCTTTCGGACCTGGTAAATTACCTGAAGTGGGCAAAAGCGATTGGTAAAGAGTATCAACGAATTTAAAGATGCTCTCTCCGGCCCAAAAAAAAAGGCTGTCGATGAAACAAAGGAAGCCGTTAAATCTGCTACCACTATCGATGTGACAGCTGGGGCTAAAAAAATGATGAAAAACATAAGGAAGCTAATGATTAGGAGGTATTATTATGTGCAAAGATTGCGGTTGTGGTGAAGATAATGGCGTTGTAACAAAGGTATTCACTGTACCTGGTATGATGTGTAATAATTGTAAGGAAACAGTAGAAGGTGCTACATTAGGCCTAGATGGCGTACTTAGTTCCGAAGTTGATTTGCCAAATAAAACGGCTACTGTATCTTTTGATCCAGCAAAGGTATCTGTTGAAACGATTACAACAGCTATTGAACGAACTGGATTTGATGTTGAGTCCGTGGTTGATGGTGTTCGTGAACATAGCCATGGTTTACTAGGTACGATTAAACGTCTCTTTAAATAATCGAATTCATAGAGCTGTATTGAAACATCGTTTCGATACAGCCCTTTTTGTATTGTGAGGTGATGAGATGATACGCAAGTTTGATTCGGAAAATTTTAAATGGGATGGCGTTGATACCTTGGTGTATAAACAAGATGGTAGTCCTTTTAAGGATGTAACACGACAAGTGCTATATGATGGGGCTTATGATATTCCCTGCCAATTCCGTTATTTTGAATGTTTGCCCGGTGGCTACTCTACGTTAGAGTATCATGAGCATACACATATGGTTATGATTGGCCGCGGTAAGGGGCAGCTTTTACTAGGTGATGAAATTTATGATGTAGCACAAGGGGACTTTATTGAAATTCCAGGTAATACAATTCATCAATTTAGAGCTAATAAGGGCGACTATATAGGATTTTTCTGCCTTGTTAATAAAGACCGAGATAAGGTTAAATTATTGACTGATGAACAAATGGAGACATTGCGTCAAAAACCTAAGATTAAGGAATTTTTGGAGGGACTATGAGTACATGGACACGAGCGGCCTTAACCGTTTTGATTGGCCTGATTATTTGGTTTTTGCCTCATACAGAGGCGATTAAGCCTGAAGGTTGGCATTTGTTGGCTATCTTTACGGCTACGATTGTTGGTTTTATTTTGCGCCCTTGGCCGACGGGTATTATGGCACTCTTTGGTATTGTTGTGGCAGTAGCAACAAATTCTATTACGATGGTGCAAGCCTTGGGTGGCTATGCAGAGGCTAATGTGTGGCTTATCGTAGCAGCCGTATTCTTTTCTAGAGGTATTATTAATTCCGGCCTCGGTAAGCGCATTGCATACACATTAATTCGTGCCTTTTGGTACAAGTTCTCTGAAATTAGCCTATGCCTTAGCTTGTACGGATTTGATTATCTCTCCAGCTACGCCATCTAATACGGCGCGTGGGGGCGGTATCATTTTTCCAATTGTCCAAAATATTTCCCTTGCTTTTGACTCTGAGCCTCATGGCAATACAGCACGTCGCATAGGGGCGTACTTGATGACGACGGCCCACACCATCAATACAATTACAGTAACAATCTTTTTAACTGCTTGTAGCGGTAACCTATTGATCACATCCTTAGGTGCAAAATTATTTGGTTATGATATTTCTTGGTGGGAATGGTTCCAAGCGGGTGTCATCCCTGGTGTGATTTGTATGATTTTGATGCCATGGTTTATCTATAAAATCTATCCGCCAGAAATCAAAGAAACACCAGAGGCGGCTGAGATGGCACAAAAGGAATTAAATGCACTTGGGCCAATTACGAAATCTGAAATTTCTGTGGCTATTATCTTTATCCTGTGTATTTTGCTTTGGGCTACGGCGATTTGGACAAAGTTACATCCTACAGTAGTTGCTATGATGGGTGTTCTTGCTTGTGTTGTAACTGGCTCCCTTACATGGGAAGACATATTAGGTGAACGCACCGGTTGGGATATCCTCATTTGGATGGGGACCCTCGTTGGTATGGCTGGCCTTCTTGGTAAACTTGGTGTAGTGGCTGTGTTTGCTAATTTTGTAAGTCAACATCTCGTAGGTATTGATTGGTTCTGGGCATCCTTTATTATCTCTGCAACCTTCGTATACTCTCAATACTTCTTTGCTAGTGGTACGGCGCGTATTACCGCATTATTCTCCGCCTTTGCAGCCATTTTGGTTGCCATGGGTGCGCCGATTCCATTTACCATCTTGCTCTTTGGTTTGATGAATAGCCCTGGCTGTACATTAACGCATTATAGCTCTGGTGTAACACCAATCTTCTTTGGTGCAGGCTATGTACCTCAAGGCACATGGTGGCGCGTAGGTCTTGCTATTTCTGTAGTAAGTTTTATGATTCACTTCTGGGCTGGTACATTTGGTATGTGGCTGTTCGGTATTTTATAATATATAAATCCCTCGCTACGGCGGGGGATTTTTGTATATCCAATATTGGTGCATAAACATATATGGGTATAGCTATTGGGTATGGTGAACTTCATAAAAAAAATATAATAAATCTATAGAATATTTATTGCATGACACTATAGAACGTGTTATTATAGGTTTATCGTTACAGATTATTTTAGGAGGAAACATGTTCGGTTTAGTCATTAGCTTGTTGATTATCGCGCTGGTCGTGATTATTAAAAACATTCGAATTATGAACAACAACTTAACACGTTTTTGTCTTAAAAGTTCCGCGAATGGTTTAATATACAATCAATAAGATTTGACTATAGTGTTTCTTATTTGTATGTATTCCATGGGGTACATAGGTTTGTTTATGTATGTATTTAGGAATTCTGTAAACAAAAGGAATATCATTTGTAAACTTTTAAGACGGTTCTTTGGAATCGTCTTTTTTTATTCATTGTGAAGCCGTCCAAGTGGATACTTTCAAAAGAAGTGAGGAGAATATCATGAGTTGTAGAAGTGACAATTTAAAAACAGGCGTAGCACGTGCACCACACAGATCTTTATTAAAAGCACTCGGTTTCGTAGACGAAGAATTAGGTAGACCGGTCATTGGTATTGCCAATTCCTTCAATGAAATCATTCCTGGTCATGTGGGCTTGAAAAATATTGTACAAGCCGTAAAAGACGGTATCCGCAACGCAGGTGGTGTGCCAATCGAGTTCAATACAATTGGTATTTGTGACGGCTTGGCGATGAACCACATCGGTATGAAATACTCCTTGGTTACACGCAATATCATCGCTGATTCCATCGAAGCAACAGCTATGGCAACACCATTTGATGCTATGGTATTCATTCCAAACTGCGATAAAGTAGTACCTGGTATGTTGATAGCTGCAGCTCGTCTAAACATTCCATCCGTATTCGTATCCGGTGGTGCTATGCTTGCAGGCGTACACAATGGCAAAAAAATCGGTTTGTCCGACGTATTCGAAGCAGTAGGTAAACATCAAACTGGTGAAATGGGTGATGCTGAGTTAGCTGAAATCGAAAATACCGCATGTCCTACATGTGGTTCTTGCTCTGGTATGTACACAGCTAATACAATGAACTGCTTAACAGAAGCTCTTGGTATGGGCCTTCCTGGTAATGGTACAATTCCAGCAGTATACTCTGAACGTTTACGTCTTGCTAAATTAGCAGGTATGCAAGCAGTAGAGGTATTGAAAGCAAACCTTCGTCCTAAAGACATTATGACACGCGAAGCCTTTGAAAATGCAGTAGCTCTAGATATGGCTTTGGGTGGTTCCTCTAATACAGCACTTCATTTGCCAGCTATCGCTCACGAAGCAGGTGTACCATTGTCCTTGGACGACTTTGATCGCATTGCACAAACACACCTCAATTGTCCAAACTTTCTCCATCTGGTAAATACTTCATCGAAGATTTGTATGCTGCAGGCGGCGTATCTGCTGTGTTGAAACGTTTAGCAGAAAATGGTCGTTTGCATACAGATTGCAAAACTGTAGCTCTTAAAACACAAGGTGAAATTGCAACAGCAGCTCATGTTGTGGATGAAGATGTTATCCATCCATGGAATAATCCTGTTCATGAAACAGGTGGTATTGCCGTTCTTAAAGGTAACCTTGCTGTAGACGGTTCCGTTGTAAAAGCAGGTGCCGTAGATGATGATATGCTCGTTCACTCTGGCCCAGCAAAGGTATTCAACAGCGAAGAAGAAGCTGTTGAAGCTATTACAGGCGGTAAAATCGTAAAAGGTGATGTGGTAGTTATCCGTTACGAAGGCCCTAAAGGTGGTCCTGGCATGCGCGAAATGTTGACACCAACATCTATGATCGCTGGTATGGGTCTTGATAAAGACGTGGCATTGTTGACTGACGGTCGTTTCTCTGGTGCTACTCGTGGTGCATCCATTGGTCACGTATCTCCAGAAGCAGCAGCTGGTGGTACAATCGCCGTTGTTGAAGATGGTGATATCATCAACATCGATATTCCAAACGGCAAATTGGAATTAGCTGTATCTGACGATGAAATCGCTCGCCGTAAAGCAGCATTGAAACCATTTAAATCCAATGTAACTGGTTACCTTAAAAAATACGCCCTTCACGTATCCTCTGCAGCACAAGGTGCTATTGAAGTATTTGAAGACTAATCTTAATAGTAATATATTTTATACCAATCTTTAATAAAGGAGTATTAATGCGTAAGTTATATGATTTTATGGAGGCTCGCGAACGGTTAACCACGATTACCGTGAAAACTAAATTGCTTCATAGTGATGTGTTTTCAGACGAGTGTGGCAATGATGTATATATCAAGCCAGAAAACTTGCAAATAACAGGCTCCTTTAAGGTGCGTGGAGCATACAATAAAATTGCAAAATTGACAGAAGAGGAAAAGGCCCGCGGTGTTATTGCCGCATCTGCAGGAAACCACGCACAAGGTGTAGCACTTGCAGCTAAACGCCTCGGCATTAAAGCCACAATCGTCATGCCAAAACATACACCTCTCATAAAGGTGAATGCTACAAAACAATATGGGGCTGAGGTTGTACTACATGGTGAGATTTATGATGAAGCTTACCAAAAGGCGATGGAGCTCCAACAAGAAAACGGCTATGTGTTTGTTCATCCTTTCGATGATGAAGATGTCATCGAAGGGCAAGGTACAATTGCTCTTGAAGTATTAGCAGAACTACCTGATGCGGATGTATTACTGGTACCTGTTGGGGGCGGCGGCATTGTATCTGGCATTGCAGCGGCTGCTAAATTAAAAATCCTCGCATCAAAGTTATTGGTGTAGAACCAGAAGGGGCAGCCAGTGCTTTGGCAGCATTAAAGGCCGATCATCCTGTACCACTCGACGAAGTGGCTACCATTGCTGATGGTACGGCGGTACGTCAAATTGGTGAAACTACACTTGAATATATTAAGAAATACGTAGATGAAATAATTACAGTTTCAGACTACGAATTGATGGAAGCATTCTTGTTGCTCGTTGAAAAACATAAATTAGTAGCAGAAAATTCAGGTATCTTACCATTAGCAGGGCTTAAAAAGCTAGACTGCCGAGATAAAAAGGTGGTAGCTATTGTCAGCGGTGGTAATATCGACGTACTTACCATTTCCTCTATGATTAATAAAGGTCTCGTAGTCCGTGGTCGGATCTTCACCTTCTCTGTAAATCTTCCGGATAAACCAGGTCAATTGGTTGCGGTATCTCAAATGCTTGCTGAGGCGGATGCAAATGTAATTAAGCTCGATCATAATCAGTTTAAAAACCTTGACCGTTTCCATGAAGTGGAATTACAAGTAACGGTTGAAACCAATGGGGAAGAGCACATCCAAAGCATTATTGATACTTTTAAAAATAATGGTTACATTATTCAACGTTTAAATTCCAGCGAGATTCTATCAGAATAGCTGGTTGAAAGGGTTCCTATGAGCGCAGAAACAATCAATGGGGCACGCATTGTCCTAGAAACATTGCATCGCCTTGGTGTAACTGATATGTTCGGCTATCCAGGTGGCGCAGTCATTCCAATTTATGATGAAATTTATAGCTTCCCTGAAATTAAACACTATTTCGTACGTCATGAACAAGGTGCAGCCCATGCAGCAGATGGTTATGCACGCGTATCCGGTCGTGTAGGCGTATGCCTTGCTACGTCTGGTCCTGGTGCAACAAACCTTGTAACAGGCATTATGACTGCATACATGGACTCTGTACCTATGGTGGCCATTACAGGGCAGGTAGTCGTCCGTTTATCGGTAAGGATTCCTTCCAAGAGGCGGATATCCAAGGTATTACAATGCCGATTACTAAGCATAACTATCTAGTTCAAGATATTCACGATTTGCCTCGCATTATCAAGGAAGCGTACTTCATTGCTGGTACAGGTCGTCCAGGTCCTGTATTAATCGATATTCCAAAGGATATTCAAACAGAAAAAATATCTATGGCGGAATACAATAAATTATACGAAGTACCTATTCATCTTGAAGGGTATGATCCAACATACAAAGGCCATCAAGGGCAAATTAAAAAAGCGGCAACCCTTATCAAGAATGCAAAGCGTCCACTTATCATTGCTGGTGCTGGCGTATTGAAATCAGGCGCTATGGATGAACTTAAGGAGTTAGCTGAAAAGGCTCAAATTCCTGTGACTAATACGCTGGTTGGTCTTGGTGGTTTCCCTGGAGACCACGAATTAGCACTTGGCATGGTAGGGATGCATGGATCTGTAGCGGCTAATAACTGTACAGAGGAGGCCGACCTTGTTATAGCGGCAGGCATTCGATTCCATGACCGCATTACAGGTCATCCTGATTTCTTCTGTAAAAAAGCAAAGATCATTCATATCGATATCGACCCAGCTGAAATCGATAAGAATGTTACTATCAACGTACCTATTGTAGGTGATTTAAAACGAGTATTAACCGAACTTAATGCATTAGTTGAACCTGTTACTCATGAGACGTGGATTGAACAAATCCGCGAGTGGCAAAAGGAATATCCTATGGTGGTTCCTGAGTCTACAAATGGTGAGTTACATGCACAATATGTATTATCTGAGCTTAATAAAATCGCTAATGATGATGCCATCATTGTAACTGATGTTGGGCAACATCAAATGTGGTCAGCTCAATTCTTAACTCATAAAAAGCCACATACTATTGTTACCTCTGGTGGCGCTGGTACAATGGGCTATGGCTTGCCAGCGGCTATTGGTGCACAAGTAGGGGCACCTGAGAAACAAGTTATCCTCGTAGTTGGTGATGGCGGTTTCCAAATGACTTGTGAAGAGCTCATGATGGTTCGCCAGTACAATTTACCAATTAAAATTGTGATCATCAATAATGGATATCTTGGCATGGTTCGTCAATGGCAACAAATCTTTAATGATCGTCGCTATTCCTATGTAGATTTGGAAATAAGTCCAAACTTCTTGAAATTAGCTGATGCATTTGATTTGAAAGCAGCTCGTCTCGATACGGTAGAAGCTTTCAATAAAGATTTCCAATCTTATATTACCTCTGACGAAAGCATCGTCTTGGATTGTCGTGTTGAACGAGAAGACAATGTATTGCCGATGATTCCAGCAGGTGGCACTGTAAGCGGTATGATGGGTAAGAAAGGGGGTGCTATAAATGGCTAAAGAACATCAAGTCTTAATCATTGCAAAAAATGCGCCAGGTATTGGTACACGTATTTTGGCACTCTTTAACCGCCGTGGTTTTAACGTTACAAAAATGACCTCTGGTATTACAAATCAGCCAGGTTATGCGCGTATTACCATTACTGTTGAAGCGGATGACCGCATCCTCGATCAAGTGCAAAAACAAATCTACAAGCTAATCGATGTTGTTAAGGTTAAAGTTTTTGACGATCATGATGTAGTCTGCCGTGAATTAATGCTTATCAAGGTGAAAGCAACAGCTACAACACGATCTCAAATTGTTCAAATTGCCGACGTATATCGCGGTAATGTACTAGACATTTCTCCTACGTCTATGATTATTGAGGTTATCGGCAGCGTAGAAAAATTACGCGGTTTCATCCAAATTATGGAAACCTATGGTATTCTTGAAATTGCCAAAACAGGTATCACTGCTATGAGCCGTGGAGAAAAAATGTAGGAGATGATAGTGTGGAGAATGAATTGCTCCATTATGAGAATATCTGCTTTCGACGCGATGGCAGACATATCTTAGATAATGTAAATTGGCATATAGAAAAAGGTGAAAACTGGGCTCTTTTAGGGCTTAATGGGGCTGGTAAATCGACGCTTCTCAGCATGATTCCAGCCTACCAAATTCCAACGACAGGCACCTTGCGTGTCTTCGGTCATGAATTTGGGAAATACGCATGGCCTAAGATTAAATCGAGATTAGGTTTTGTCAGCTCTGCTCTTGGGCAATTTCAATCTACCTTGGATAAACAAGTCGTCGAGGACGTGGTTATATCCGGTGCTTTTAGTAGTATCGGTATATACCAAGATGTATCACCAGAGGTGCGAGAGCGGGGGATGCAATTATTTTATGAGTTTGGCCTAGGTCACTTAGAAGGTCATTGCTTTTATACATTGTCTGCTGGTGAACAGCGACGTGTATTGTTGGCGAGATCCATTATGGCGAATCCAGATTTACTGATCTTAGATGAGCCTTGCTCTGGTCTAGACCTGCCGGCGCGTGAAAGGTTTTTACGTACCGTATCTACGCTAGTAGAGGAGCAGAAGACACCAATTATTTATGTGTCACATCAAATTGAAGAGATACTACCAGCCATTACACATGTAGCTATTTTGCGAGAGGGCAAGATGGTACATGCGGGGTTGAAACATACAGTATTAACCGATGAGAATCTATCTGATGTATTTGGAATTCCCGTGCAGGTTGTATGGAAGGATGATCGCCCTTGGGTGATTGTGCGGTAGTTATCAATTTTTATTTATCAGAGGTTAAGAATTTGGCTTGCTGATACTAAATTAATGTACGCCACATCTTGCAAATTTTTGTTAGATTGTGTACAATATAAATAGTCTATATTCTATTGAATATGTTTGGAGGTTGTCTAATATGGCAGGTAAAATTTTAGGTACAACAGTTTACTATGATGAAGATTGTAATTTAAGTAAATTGGAAGGCAAAAAAATTACAGTTTTAGGTTACGGTTCCCAAGGTCATGCTCATGCATTGAACTTGAAAGAAAACGGCTTTGACGTAACTATCGGTCTTCGCGCTGGTTCCAAAAGCTGGGCAGTAGCTGAAGAGGCAGGTCTTCCTGTAAAAGAAACTGCAGAAGCAGTTAAAGACGCTGACATCGTTATGGTATTGATTCCAGACGAATTACAAGCAGACGTTTATGCAAAAGATATCGCTCCTAACTTGAAACAAGGTGCATACTTAGCATTCGCTCACGGCTTCAACATTCACTTCGGTAAAATCGTTCCTCGCGAAGATATCAACGTATTCATGGTAGCACCTAAAGGTCCTGGCCACTTAGTACGTCGTACATACCAAGAAGGCTCCGGCGTTCCTTGCTTGTACGCAGTAGAAAAAGACCCATCTGGCGATACTGAAGAAGTAGCATTAGCTTGGACCTCTGGTATCGGTGGTGGCCGTGCAGGTATCTTGGAAACTAACTTCAAATCCGAAACAGAAACTGACTTGTTCGGTGAACAAGCTGTATTGTGCGGTGGTTTGACTGCATTGATTCAAACTGGTTTCGAAGTGTTAACAGAAGCTGGTTATGAACCTGTAAACGCTTACTTCGAATGCTTGCATGAAATGAAATTGATCGTAGACCTTATCTACGAAGGTGGTTTCCAAAAAATGCGTAACTCCATTTCTAACACAGCAGAATATGGTGATTACTATGCAGGCCCTCGCGTAATTACTCCAGAAACTAAAGAAGCTATGAAACAAATCTTGGCTGACATTCAATCTGGTAAATTCGCTGATGAATTCTTGGCTGATTCCAAAAATGGTCAAAAATTCCTTAAAGAACATCGCGAAGCAGCAGCTGTTCATCCAATCGAACCAGTTGGTGCAGAACTTCGCAACTTGATGAGCTGGTTGAAATAAGAGATTGCATTAGTAATTTCTTGATAAGCATAGGCTTACTGAAAGCGACCCCTTTTGGGGTCGCTTTTTTATTATTGTCTTTAGACTGGTTCGCGACGTAGTCGCGAATCATAAAACCACCCGCTATGCGGGTGCGGCAACGAAAGTTATACAAAAAAATCACCTTGCTTAAGTATAATGTAGGTGTTCAAGCCGCATTATATACAAAGAAAGGTGATTTTATATGGCAACAAAGACACAGAGCCTTGCGCACACAAAATGGTTATGCAAATACCACATAGTATTTACACCTAAGTATAGACGTAAAGTTATATATAATCAATACAGAAATAGTTTACTTGAAATACTGAGACGTTTATGTGAATATAAGGGCGTCAAGATTATAGAGGGGGAGCTTATGGCAGATCATGTGCATATGCTAGTGTTAATTCCACCTAAAATATCAGTTTCATCTTTTATGGGATATCTAAAGGGTAAAAGTGCGCTAATGATGTTCGATAAACACGCAAACTTAAAGTATAAATTTGGAAATAGACACTTTTGGTCCGAGGGATATTATGTAAGTACGGTAGGATTAAATGAAGCTACCGTAAAAAAATATATACGTGAGCAAGAGTTACATGACCAAATGAAAGATAAACTTAGTGTAAAAGAATATGAGGACCCTTTTAAGGGTAGCAAGTAATACATATCCCCTTTAAGGGGACCGTTACGAGTCAATGGCTATGCGGCTTGAACGTAGTGAAAGCCAGCGCCTTTAGACGCTGGCCTAGTACTACGGGCTTATAGCCCGTGAGCAAACCACCCGTTTTACGGGTGGTTCTGATTGAGAAATACAAGTACGTATGATATAGTTAACGTAGAGTCAGTGTAGTATATTTTGATATAAGGAGAGATACTATGAGTTCTACAACTATTATTATCATCGTGGCGGTTGCAGTCATTTGGGCCATTTTGTTTGCCGTATTTATGAAGTTCAATAAAAAACGACAAGCCGGTGAACAACAATTTGTACAAGAGAATGCTAATAAAGCGATTCTTCATATTTATGGTAAATCTGTAAAGGTTGATGGTAAGGACCTTTCTACTATTGATCATAAAACTGGTCAATATGGTCAAGTCATTGTGGCATTAACACCAGGAGAACATACCATTGAATCCGTATATTACACGACGGATAATGTGGGTACTAAAACAAAGAATGTTGAAACACAGCCTGTTACCATCACAATTCCAGTACAAGCAGGTAATGAATATAATGCGGCTATGTATTTCTATTCCGCAGAACAACGTAATGCGTATTATAAAGGTGACGTTGACGATGCCGTTTTAGAAGTTGAACTAGAATTAGAATCTGGTTTTACAGCGAATACTCATGCTTATATCATCGTGTACCGTGAATGTAAATAAATTAGTATAGTAACTGTTTAATAGAGCTATCATTGTGGTAGCTCTATTTTTTATAAATCGTTGGTGGTTATTATCATATTTATTTGTGATATAATAAAAAGATATATGAAAGGAGCATAATTATGGACTTCTATACCGTTTCCTATGTGGAAAGCCAAATCGTATCTGGTCATACATTAGGCTTCGTTATCTTTGTAGTTGTTTTTATTAGCCCTTCTCGGAGTAGGCATTCAAGTTTTTGCGTAATGGTTTTTACAAGCCGTTACCGTGATTTAACTGTTATATTATCCTTAATTATTGTATTTTTCTTAGGCTTAGAATATCAAGAATATGGTCGTATGAAGAATTACTCTGAAGATTCTTCTAGAATGGCTCAATTCTTGCATTCCTTTAGTGCAGACCGTGGTGTTGATGAAGGTCAATTAGCTGTTAATTCCTTAAAGGTACGTAATGGTATGATTTTAAAGGTTAGCGATGCATACTATGAGGTGCAATTTAATCCTGAATTTACTACCTATACAATCACTCGTGTGTATACAGTAAGTCCTACAGACCGAATTCATGATAAAGCGGATGTATTACCATAAGGAGGACCACATATGACAGAAGCTATGGCCGTCTATGGGATGGTCTTTGCCAAACTCGCCATAGGTCTCTTGGCGATTATTTTACAAATTAATTTAATGGGTAAAGGTAATTTGGCGCCTACCTCAGCCTTAGATCAATTACAAAACTATGTACTCGGCGGCATTATCGGCGCCATCATCTATAATGATGCGATTGGTATTTTACAATTTATGTTAGTCCTCATCTTATGGACTATTCTCGTAATGACGCTTAAATTCTTAAAAGGCAATCTTCGATTCTTTAAAACAATTCTAGATGGTCATCCGGTAATTGTTATCGAAAAAGGTCATGTCTTAACTGAAGAATGTATGCGTTATGGCATTCAATCGGCTGAATTAAAACTAAAACTTCGCACAGCTGGTGTTCAATATGTAGCAGATGTTAAGCGCGCCGTATTAGAGCAAAATGGTCAGCTTAGTGTTGTTCAGTTCGGTGAAGAAAATATTCGTTTTGATTTGATCAATGATGGTCAAATTAATCAATTTACTCTTGATGTAATTGAAAAAGATAAAGAATGGCTAGAACAAGAGGTACAGGCACAAGGGTATTCTATTAAGGATATCTACATTGCGGAATACAGAGATGGTAAAGTCGTATTGTATCCGTATGAGAAAAAACATCGGCCTCAATTGGTAAAAACAATTAAAACAAAGACTATTCATACAAAGGATAAAATAAAATCTAAAATATAATCTCTTGAATTATATATAGAGAGCGTTGTTAAGCCCACTTTTCGTAGTGGGCTTATATAGAAAGGAAATTAGTGAACCGTAAAGATTTAATTGATCGATTACAAGAACTTTATAAAGATGAGGATAGTCGCGTAACTATTAACCCTCATGCGGAGCAAAAGGTTGCTATTGTTTATCCAAATACATATTTCGTTGGCATGAGCAATTTAGGCCTTCACATTATCTATGAGGAAATCAATTTGCATCCATCTAGTGTATGCGAGCGGATATTCTTGCCTGAGAAAAAGGAACTAGACGTCTATGATAAGACGAAAACTCCGCTTATGAGTGTTGAAACGCAACGACCTATGCATCAGTTTGATGTAGTGGCCTTTGATGTGACCTTTGAAATGGACTATTTTCACATTCCATTAATGCTACGATATGGGCGTGTGCCTGTTATGAGCGAAGATCGAACTGGCTTTGATCCTATCGTCATTGCCGGAGGACCTTGTGCGACATTTAATCCTGAGCCCTTTGCCGATTTATCGATGCTTTCATCATCGGTGAAGGGGAGGGCATCGTTACTGCTGTGTTAGAACGAATTCGCAAGGGTCGTGAGAATGGTGAAAGCCGAGAAGAAACGATTGCCGGACTAGCTCAAATTGATGGTGTATATGTACCTGTTTTATATACCCCTCAATATGATGATAATAAGCGTTTTGTTGGCTATGATATAGCAGAGGGTGCGCCTAAAATTATACGACGCCATTTTGAGCCTCTAACGAGTGGAGGTGAAACGGTAATTGCTACGAATTTCACCGAGTTTGGCGCCATGTATATCATCGAGGTAGCTCGAGGCTGTGGCCGCCATTGTCGATTCTGTATGGCTGGGTATTGTTTCCGCGTACCGCGTGTACGACCACTGGATATTTTGAAAGAAGGCGTCGATAGAGCAGAAAAGTTAGGGAAAAAGGTAGGCCTTATGGGGGCGGCCATTTCCGATTATCCAGAGGTTGATGAGCTCGTAACCTATATTCGCTCTAAGAATATGCGCTATTCCTGTGCGTCCTTGCGCGCCGATTCCTTGACACAAGCCGTTGTTGATGGATTGGCTGAAAGTGGACAAAAGACAATTACTATTGCGCCTGAGACGGGTAGTGAACGATTACGCCGTGTCATCAACAAGGGGATTAGTGAAGAAAATCTCCGCACTGCTGCTCAGTTATCCGCTAAGTCTGGTATTCAACATATGAGACTATATATTATGATTGGCCTTCCCACAGAAACGGATGAAGATATAGATGCTATCGTAGGACTGGCAGAACGTACACAAGCACACATGGCTGAGGTGGGCTGTAAAGGCCGATTAACACTTAGTATTAATCCATTTATACCAAAGCCATTTACACCATTCCAGTGGATGGCTATGGATCATCAAAAGAGTGTAGAAAAGAAATTACAATATATTAAGAAATCATTGCAAAAAAATCGTCGCATCGAGGTACTCGTTGAATCTCCAAAAGAGGCATATATCCAAGGTGTACTCGCTCGTGGTGATCGCCGTTTAGGCAAGGTGCTCGCTGCATGTGCTCTAGATCGGGGTAGCAAATCCTTTAAATCTGAAATGAAAAAAGCCGGCCTCGACATGGATGACTGCAATTATCGGGAACGCAAGTTTGAGGATTATTTGCCTTGGTCTCATTTGGATATGGGTCTAAGAAATGGTTATTTAGAACAAGAATGGCAACGGGCAGTTGATGAAGCGTATACACCGCCTTGCATGGAAGGGTGTAAGCGCTGTGGCGTGTGTAAGTGATTCGAGAAATAAATAGTAGAGGAACAGTCGTATGGATATTACTGTTGTAAATGTAAATACAAATGATGACCGTAAATGGTCTTTTGAAATGCCTAACTGGGCCAATCAATTTCCTCTGGTTATGGGGGATACATATCGTCATGGTGGTGTATCTAAGAAACCGTGTGAATCTCTAAATTTAGCTACTCACATAGGAGATTCATTACAAGATGTATTAGATAACCGCAGCATTGTGGCTGGTCATTTAGGTGTATCGCCAGATCGCATTACCTGTGGTAATCAAGTGCATGGCCTCAATGCAGTACGCATTACAGAAGATTTAATCGGTGCTGGCGCCATGAGTTCTGATACCGCTATTCCAGATTGTGATGCAATCTATACGGATATACCAAATATTTCATTATTCTTATTTACTGCAGATTGCGTACCAGTAGGCATTTACGATCCAGTGCATCATGTGGTGGCTACCGTTCATGCAGGTTGGCGCGGTGCTATAGGCCATCTACCGGTTATCACCATAGAGGCGATGCAACGAGATTTTGGTACGCGCTTTGAAGACTGCTATGTATATTTAGGACCTAGCATTGGACCTGAATCCTTTGAGGTTAATCAAGAACTGGCAGATACTTTCACAGACGAGTGGAAGAAAATATCTGATGCCAATAGTGATGAATTGGTCCGATATATCGTTAGAGATGGTGCGTCGAAAGCGACACCACATGTTGATTTATGGCGATTTATCGAAGAAGATTTGTTGCAACGAGGTGTTCTAAAGGACCAAATCTGTATTGGTGGTACCGATAGTATGACCGATGAGAATTGTTTTTCCTATCGTCGTGAACATGGAAAAACAGGGCGTATGGCATTATTTGGTATGCTCGAAAAACGGTAAAGATATACATTATTGGTTAAATATTATATAATATAAGTCTATAGGATATTTATTTATACGTTACTATATGGGAGGATCATATGATTGAAGAATCCCTTCATAAAATCCAACAACGCATGGCTGATGCAATGGCTAGCGTAGGGCGCACGGATACGGCGTTACTTGTTGCGGTTACAAAGAATCATCCTGTAACGGCTGTAGAGGAAGTGGCTCGCCTTGGATGCACTCATGTAGGCGAAATCGCGTGCAAGAGGCAAAAGAAAAACAAATGCTTTATACAGGACCTAAATTGATATGGCATTTAATTGGCCATTTACAAGTTAATAAGGTTCGTCAAGCGGTACCGATGTTTGATTTGATTCATTCTGTAGATAGTAAGAAACTATTAGATGAAATCGAAAAGGTTGCTGCTAAGCATGATAAAGTACAAGATATATTGTTACAAGTCAATGTAGCTCGCGAAGCGAGTAAGTCTGGTATGTCCGTAGAGGATTTTCCTGACATACGAGACTATGCGAAGACCTTACCGCATGTACGCGTTAAAGGGTTGATGTGCATGGCTCCGTTTTTCGAAAATCCGGAGGATGCAAGACCTATCTTTAGAGTGGCACATGCTTTGTATGAAGATATGAAAGGGTATTTCCCTGATGGGAATATACAATATTTGTCGATGGGGATGACACATGACTTTGAAATAGCCTTACAAGAAGGGGCTAACATCGTGCGTGTAGGCACTGCCATCTTTGGGGAACGTGTATATAACTAATTGGGAATATAACAGTGTGAGTATATTAGGAGGATTACCATGTCTATGGGAGAACAATGGCAAAAAATCAAAAATTTTATCGGCATTAATAATGATGACCGTTATGATTATGATGATGAGTATGAATATGAAGATGATGAGGACTATGCAGAGGACGTGCCACCAGTAGCACCAACAGCAGCTGCATCTGAGTTCCATCCACGTAAGGTAGGAGGCACATCCACTATGACACAACGTCCAACAGCCATGAAAGTAGTTGTTATCGAACCTAAGGTTTTTGAAGATTCTGAAAGCATCACTCATCAATTGCGTGACATGCGTCCTGTATTGATTAACTTTGAAAATACAGATCCTCATGAAGCTGCTCGTATTGTTGACTTTGTATCTGGTGCAACATTTGCATTAGATGGTAAATTGGAAAAGGTAGGCAAAGACATTTTCATGTGCGTACCTGTTAATGTATCCATTGATTATAATAATGAATCTGAAAGTGGAACAACTGAGCAACAAGAATTTAACTGGCAAAATAAATAATCCGGTATAGAAAAAGTGGTGGTACTATGTTGGGAAAAACAGTATGTATAGGCGTAGGCGCCATGGGTGGGGCCCTTTTACGAGGCGCACTTACACAGGGCGTATTACAACCAAATGACGTATCAATCGTAGTGCGTCGCCCTGAACATCGCGACGAATTAGTTGACGAATTGGGCATTACAGGTTTTGTAGAATTACCTGATATGGCGCAGTTTGACACGATTATCTTAGCTGTTAAACCACAGGTATTACCATCTGTATTGAGCCAATTAACGTCTGTGAAAGCGGGTGCTACGGTTATATCTGTGGCAGCCGGCGTAACATTAGATACCTTGCGCAAAGCATTACCAACCGCGGTGTTGTACCGTGCCATGCCGAATACTCCAGCATCTATTGGATGTGGTATGACTGCGTTGACTGCGGATAATGGAGCTGATACAATTCACGTGGAGGCTTTATTTAATGCGGTTGGTGAAGTAGCCGTTGTCAGTGAAGCCGACTAGATCGATTAGGCGCTTTGTCTGGTGCCGGCCCAGGATATATGTTTGTCATTTTAGATGCCTTGGCTGATGCGGGCGTCCGCATTGGATTACCTCGTCAATTGGCGATTAAGGCGGCCGCCCAAACGATGTACGGGGCTGGTAAAATGGCATTAGAATCCAGCACACATCCTGCTATATTGCGCGATCAAGTGACTAGCCCTGGCGGCACTACGATTGCTGGCATTGGAGCTATGGAAAAAGGTGGCTTGCGCAGTGCCCTACAAGATGGGGTTGTTGCTTGTTTAGCTCGTTCCAATGAATTGGGGAAATAATGGCTGATACTAGTAAATTAATTAGATATTTTGAAGCAAGCGGTAGCGGTGAAGAAGCGCGCCGTATGCTTGATTTAGCTGAACAAGTGGTAAAGGGAAAACCGTATCGCGTATGTGACTTTACAAGTCCTGCAGGACTTGTTATTGCGGATGCAATTAAGGCGGCTTATCCTGAATTACTCGTTCAATCCTATGGCGGCTATGAAGGGGCGGAACGTATTCGTATCGCCTTTGTAGATAGTCATTTTCAAGGTACAGTAGATATGGGTATCATTCCCTTGAAGGTATCTTGGGATCCACGATTTAGATTGTTAAATCATCGTGATGTGCTTGGTTCTTTGATGGGGCTTGGCATTGATCGCTCGAAATTTGGCGATATTATCATGGGCCAAGGGGGCGCACAAATTCTCGTAGATAGCGCTGTAGCAGATTTTGTAGTGCAAAATTTTACAAAGATTGCTATGGTTGCCGTATCTGTAACTCCGATGGAGTTAGATGAGATAGCACCAAAAGAAGAAAAGATTAAAGAAGTGCGTACTACCGTTGCATCACTTCGATTGGATGCGGTAGCAAGCTCTGGCTTTAGCGTATCCCGTACCAAATTGGTGAGCGCTGTAAATGCCGGTTTATTGCAAGTAAATTGGCAACCTGCAAAGGGGCCATCCCAAGAGGTCAAAGAAGGGGGATATCATCTCTATGCGTGGTCGTGGCCGAATGAAGGTAGAGGCTATTACGGGCACATCCCGTAAGGGACGTATCGGCGTTTACCTTAAACGATTTATGTAAGCAAATAAGCAATCGGCTTGATTCATCAAGCCGATTTTTTATACCGCTTATGTATATCTATAGTTCCATATGTAGGTATACATAAGCGGTATCATCAATTATGCGAGGTTCATTATGATATCTCTAACATTACAAACCACAGCGAGTGATACCATTTTATTTGTAGGTGGTGGTGCCGTGGCTGAACGACGTCTAGCATTATGCTTAGACGAGCCCTGTCAATGCATTGTCATTAGCCCTGTTATAACAGATCAGATGAAAGCTTGGCATGAGGATAACAGATTTATTTGGCACAATACAGTGTTTAGCGATGACTATATAGACATTGTAAAACAATGTAAATTATTGTTTATCTGTACAGATATTAAAGCTGTTAATGATTATATCGAAGCTATAGCACGCAATAATGGCATACTAGTCAATCGTGCCGATAATGCTACAGTTTGTGATTTCACAGTACCATCAACAATCGATATGGGTGATTTGCATGTTGCGATTAGTGCTAATAATGGGGGACCACGTATTAATCGTCTTGTGAAACAAGATATGATGAATCGTTATAATATATTGCAAATTGCCATACCGAGACTTAAAAATTATGAGGGAAGAGGTAAAGTTACTTATCCCTAGCGTAGAGGAGCGTAGCCGTTTTTTTGGCGCACTCATCTAGGGCGAATCTGAATTTCAGGCCATTCTTAAGGGACGATGGCCTTTGATAGAGGAGAAACTACACCATGCAATTAGTGGTATTAGGACTAAATCATAGAAGTGCCGCCGTTGAGGTGCGTGAACGTTTCTCGTTTGAAAAAAACGAGGTAGAAAGCGCCTTAAATCGACTCTATGAATACGAAAAAATTTCAGAATGCGTCATTCTATCGACTTGCAATCGTACGGAAATTTATGCCGTATTAGAAGATGTACAATCTCCTAAAGCGTATATGCTCGATGTATTAAAGCATTTAAAACATGCCGATACAATTGATGAATCCGCATTTTTCTTCTATGAAGAGAAAGCGTGTATAGAACATCTATTCCGCGTATCTGCTAGCCTTGACTCCCTAGTGTTGGGGGAAGGGCAGATTCTTAGCCAATTGAAAGGTGCCTATATTGCGGCCTATAGTGCAGGCTTTACGGGAACCGTATTTAATATCTTGTTCCAACGCGCTATTAGCGTTGGTAAAAAGGTTCGAACCAATACAGGCATTGCGAATACACCTGTGTCTGTTAGTTATACGGCGGTTAACTTGGCGGAAGATAGCCTAGACAAACCACTTTCAGAAGCAACAGTTCTCATCTTAGGGGCTGGTACCATGAGTGAGTTAACAGCTACACACTTACAAGCAAAGGGCGTAAAAACCATATTCGTATCCAATCGAACTTTTACCAAAGCGGAAGCCTTGGCGAAGAAATTTAATGGGCAAGCCATTAAATTAGATAACTATGTAGAACAAGCGGAACATGCAGATATCATCATTACATCGACAGGGGCACCGCATTATATTATTGGTGAAAAAGAGGCAAAACGGATTGCCGCATTGCGTCATGGACGTCCCATCGTGATGATTGATATTGCGGTACCACGTGATATTGATCCTGTCGTTGCGGATATCGAAGGTGTATACCTATTCAATATCGATGCTCTAGAAAGCGTTGTAGAAGAAAATAAACAACAACGCGAGGAAGAGGCGAAACGGGCTGAACCGATTATTCACGAAGCCATCGATGAAGTGCTAGAAAAGTTTAGTTATTTATCCGTACGCCCTATGATGGCGCTATTGACGGATAAGGCTGACCGCATTCGTCGCCGTGAATTACATCGAGCGCTGGCTAAATTGCCGGATATTTCCGATAAAGAGCGTCGCATCATTGATTCTATGAGTCGTATGATCGTTAGAAAAATGCTAAGAGAACCGATGATTCATTTCAATGAAATCGCCGGTACACAAGAAGAAGGTTTATATTGGGATTTATTCAAAGATATGTTTAATCTCGAGAAAGAAGGCTCGTAGTATGAGGAACCACATTAGAATTGGAACTCGAAAGAGTGCTCTCGCTTTATGGCAGTCAGAATATGTAAAAAGTGAATTGCAGCGCTTATACCCTGGGGTTACCGTAGAATTAGTTCACTTTAACACAAAAGGGGACCGTATTTTGAATAAGCCCCTTGCAGAAGTAGGTGGTAAAGGTTTATTCACTGCTGAATTAGAGGCGGCTATGCATGCTGGTGATATCGATATTGCCGTTCATAGTTTAAAGGATATGCCTACGGAATTACCAGATGGTCTTACATTAGGTGCTATTTCAAAACGGGAAGTACCATTCGATGCTTTGGTCAGTCCTAAATATAAAACATTGGACCAATTACCTGAAGGAGCGCGTATTGGCACCAGTAGTTTACGTCGTCAAGCACAATTATTGCATCGCCGTCCAGACCTACAAATCGAAGTTATCCGCGGCAATGTACAAACTCGTCTTGGCAAGATTGAAACGGAAGGTCTCGATGGCGTTGTATTGGCACAAGCAGGCCTTAAACGGCTCGGTTTAGATGATAGAATCACACAAGTCTTTACGGCGGATGAAATGATTCCTGCTGTGGGGCAAGGTGCTTTGGCTATTGAATGTCGCAGTGACGATACTGAGATGTTAGAAATACTTTCAAAAATCGACGACGAACCAACACGCCTTGCCGTAGAAGGGGAACGTAGTTTTCTAAATCAACTCAATGGTGGCTGCCAAGTGCCGATGGGCGTATATGGAACTGTTGAAAAAGGACAGCTTAATTTGAAAGCGCTCATTGCGTCCTTGGATGGTAAAACTGTATATGAAGGAGAATTGTCTGGACCTGCTAAGAAAGGGGTTATGTTAGGCAAATCTTGCGAAAGCCTTATATGAAGAAGGGGGCAAACACATTGTGGAAGCCCTTGTTAAGGAGGGAATCATAAAATGACAGGTTTAGTATATTTGATTGGCGCAGGCCCTGGAGATTCTAAATTAATCACCGTAAAAGGTAAGGAATGCATCGAACGTGCAGACGTTATCGTATATGATTATTTAGCAGATGCTCATCTATTAGAATGGGCTAGACCTGATGCAGAATTGATTTATGCAGGGAAACAATGCAAAGACCACACCATGCACCAATGGGAAATCAACGAACTATTGGTAAAAAAGGGAAAAGAAGGCAAAATCGTAGCCCGCTTAAAGGGTGGTGATCCACTCGTATTTGGTCGCGGTGGGGAAGAAGCCATGGCCCTTCGTGAGGCCGGTGTTCCTTTTGAATTTGTACCTGGTGTTACATCGCCTATCGCAGCGCCTGCCTATGCTGGTATTCCTGTAACACAACGCGCTATGGCTACATCTTTTGCGGTTGTTACCGGTCATGAAGACCCAACAAAAGCGGTGTCTGGCATCCATTGGGAAGGTCTTGCCACAGCAGTGGATACACTTTGCTTTGTCATGGGCGTAGGTAATTTACCTACGATTGCAGAAAAATTGATGGCTCATGGCCGTCCTGCTAATACGCCAGTAGCTCTCGTTCGCTGGGGGACTAAACCTGTTCAAGAGGTGCTCGTTTCCCACACTAGAACATGTTGTAGAAGACGTGGAAAAGGCACAACTAAAAGCGCCAGCCATCATCGTCGTAGGCGATGTTGTAAACTTGCGTGAACAATTGCAATGGTTCGATAACAAGCCATTATTCGGCAAATCGATTGTAGTTACTCGTGCTCGCTCTCAAGCTAGCAAATTCCGCGATATGCTCATGAACCAAGGCGCCAATGTTATCCAAGCAGCAGCTATTAAAACAGAGCCTGTAGAATTATTTGATGAAGATAAACGTTTATTACATGGCGTAGATCGATATTCTTGTGTCGTATTCACATCCGCTGAAGGGGTACGCTACTTCTTTGACGCATTGTACGGAGAAGGTAAGGATGCGCGTTCCTTAGGTTATGCTAAGGTATGTGCTATCGGCAGTGCCACAGCTAAGGCGTTGACTAACTATGGTATTACGCCGGATATTATCCCTGTAGATTATAAGGCTGAATCCGTTGTAGATGCATTGAAACAACATGTTAAACCTAGACATACAGTGCTATTAATTCAACCTAAGAAGGCTCGTGAAGTAATTCCTCGTGAATTGCGTCACTTAGATATCGACGTAGATATCTTGCGCTTGTATGAAACGCAACAAGATACATCTCAACAAGAGGCATTAGTAGATGCATTGCAACATGGTCATGTTGACTATATTACATTTACTAGCTCCTCTACAGTTACCAATACGTTAGATTTATTGGGTGAAGATGCACTTTCACTATTAGAACATACAAGATTGCATGTATCGGACCTATTACGGCCGCTACGGCTATGAGCGCTGGTTTAAAGGTGGATGTCATTAGTCCTGTATATACGACAGAAGGTCTTGTAGACACAATCGTGAAAGACTGCGCTAACTAATATACTGTCATTATTAAACGGAAGAAGGAAATTTACTATGTACGATTTAACCTATCGTCCTCGCCGTTTGCGCACTTCTCCAGAAATGCGTGATTTAGTACGAGAAACAACATTAGATACAACTGATTTGATATATCCATTATTCATCGTTCCTGGTGAAGGAATTAAAAAAGAAATCGACACATTGCCAGGACAATACCATTTATCTGTAGATGAAGCGGTAAAGGTGGCGCAAGAAGCCTATGACCTCGGTATTCGTGGTGTAGAAATCTTTGGCATCCCTACTTATAAGGATGAACAAGGTTCTTCCGCATGGGATATGGAACAGCCTGTACAACAAGCGATTAAAGCCATTCGTGAAGCGGTGCCAAATCTATTGGTCATTGCAGACGTATGCTTATGCCAATATACATCTACTGGTCACTGCGGCATGATTGATCATCACGAAATTTTAAATGATGAAACATTACCTCTATTGTGCAAGGTTGCGGTTAGCCAAGCGCAAGCCGGTGCTCATATGGTGGCGCCATCTGATATGATGGATGGCCGTGTAGGTGCTATTCGTGAAGCTCTTGATGAAGCTGGTTTCACCAATGTATCCATTATGAGCTATGCTGCAAATATGCATCTGCATACTATGGTCCATTCCGTGGCGCCGTTAATTCGGCTCCTCAATTTGGGGACCGTAAATCCTATCAAATGGATCCTGCTAATCGCTTAGAAGCAATGCGTGAAATTGAACTTGATATCGCTGAAGGTACAGATATTATCATGATTAAACCGGCATTGTGCTATTTAGATATCGTTCGCGAAGCCCGTGATCGTTATGAATTGCCATTGGCTGTCTACAATGTATCCGGCGAATATGCAATGGTTAAAACGGCGGCAGCTGCTGGTCTTATCGATGAACAACGCCTTGTTATGGAAACGATGCTCTCCATGAAACGGGCTGGTGCTAAGATTATCATTACATACCATGCCCTTGATGTGGCACGTTGGCTTAAACAATAAGGAGTGACTATGTTACAACTAGGTAAATCAGAAAAAGCGTTTGATGAAGCAAAGCGATATATGCCGGGTGGCGTTAATAGTCCTGTTCGCTCCTATCGCAGCGTAGGCTCAAACCCTCCATTTATTAGCTCCGCTAGTGGTAGCCGTATCTATGATATCGATAACAACGAATACATCGACTATGTGTTGAGCTGGGGCCCTATGATTTTGGGCCATGCGAACCCTGAGGTTGTAGCTAGTCTGCAAGAGGCTATTCCTCGTGGTACAAGCTATGGTGCGCCTACACTGTTAGAAACGGAATTGGCTAAGAAAATCCAAGCCTTCATGCCATCTATGGAAATGATTCGTCTCGTTAGCTCTGGTACAGAAGCGACTATGAGTGCGTTGCGCGTAGCTCGTGGGTATACGGGCCGCGACCGTATCGTTAAATTTGTTGGCTGTTACCATGGTCATAGTGATTCTCTATTGGTGAAAGCCGGCTCTGGTCTCGCTACGTTTGGCGTACCAGATAGCCCAGGCGTACCAAAGGGCGTTGCAGAAAATACCATCACATTGCCATACAATGATATTGATGCGGTTAAACAATTATTCGATGAAATGGGCGATACTATTGCTTGTATTATCGTAGAACCTGTTGCAGGTAATATGGGCTGTGTGCCTCCAGTAGAAGGATTCCTTGAAACCTTGCGCGATGTAACAAAGGCGCATGGTGCCCTATTAATCTTTGACGAAGTTATGTGTGGATTCCGCGCTAGCAGCGGTGGTGCACAAAAACTATACAATATTAAACCCGATTTGACTTGCCTTGGTAAAATCGTTGGCGGTGGTATGCCTCTTGCTGTATTTGGCGGTTCTAGCAAAATCATGAGCGAAGTAGCACCATCCGGCCCTATTTACCAAGCCGGTACTTTGAGTGGTAATCCTGTGGCTGTAACGGCAGGCCTTGCTACATTATCTATGTTGCAACGGGACCCAACCATCTTTAAACAAGTGGAAGATAGCACAAAAGCATTGTGTAATGGCCTTGAAGAATTGGCTAAGAAATACAATGTGCCAGCGGTGGTGCAACGTGTAGGTTCTATGTTTACCTTGTTCTTTACAGATAAACCGGTTCACAATTTTGATGACGCTAGTGCATGCAATGCGGACCATTTCAAGACATTCTTCCATCATAACTTGAGCCATGGTATTTACTATGCGCCAAGTCCATTTGAAAGCAACTTCGTATCCATGTGTCATAAGGGCGCAGAAATCGATAAAACATTGGCTGTCGCAGAAGAAGCTTTCAAATTATCAGTGAAACACTGTAATATTCATTTGACGTAATCGATGTAGGTGATGAACATGCAATTTTACAAGAACTTAAAACGGGCTCGTGTACGCATGGGAAAGAGCCAAATCGAAGTCGCCAAGGCTGTAGGTATTAGTAATGCAGCATTGTCTAATTACGAGACTGGCTATAGAGAACCAGACCTCGATACACTGTGTGCGTTGGCTCGTTACTATGAGCTGACCTTAGATGAACTCGTGAATGTTAATAATGAACAGCAAGAACGCATTTATGACATTAGCACCGCTGTGAAGGATACACATATTAAGTTCAAAGGGGACTTGTATGAATTAAAAGCATCGCAAAAAAAGGTTCTCTTGCGAGAACTGGATACAGTGTTTGAAAAATTTCAACGATCTCGTATAACATCCATCAAAGAAGGTACCTCACATCGCCATCCTCATATCAATCGGGGAGGACTGTTGGGGGCAAACCTTGCGGTGAGTCGCGGGAAAAAATGATAAGTTTTGATTGGTTACTAAAAAATTTTTTAGAGCATTGTACATATTATTTATTAAAAATGACATCTATACTGAGTTAATAGCTTAGTATAGATGTTTTTTTGTTTATTAACATCAATAAATCTTTTGATATAAAGATCATTTTTATCCTCTCGAGTGCTATACAAAAATTATATAGGCTCATCTACATGATAAAAACACGAATATTAAATAGTAGATAAAAAAAATTTAATATTCTGTTGCAAAAAAAGTTAAGATTAATATATAATTTACATATAGAAAGGAGAGGGATTTATGAGAGTTGTACGTATTGCGGCAAGCTGTATTGGCTTGCTGACCACATTTGGTACATTGCCTAGCATGGCAGCCGATGTATCTACCCCTTTTATACAACAAGAAGCGGCCAGAGCCGATGCTTCGTTGCGTCAACGCGCAGAAGCACCAATGACTGGGGCCGCTTCGTTGCGTTCAGAATCAGCCTATGTTGGTCTTAGTAGTGCTCCTATGAAGGCATTACCAAAGGAAGCGATTGCATTTCCTATAGACCACATTGTTATCACATCGTCAGAACCTGTATTTAGTAAATATAAGAACCGTTTAGAGGCGTATGAGCATAATCGAATCGGGTCGGATGGAGTTACATTCCTTCAAAAGCAATTACAAGAACAATTATTAGCAGATGGATATGTCACAAGCCAAGTGGTTGTACCCAATCAAGATTTACATTCAGGGTCATTAACTTTTGAGATTTTACCAGGGTATGTTGAAGATATTGTTCTTGCAAATCCAAATGTACGGACGAATTGGCGGAGTGCATTCCCTGTACGACCTGGCTATGTATTACGCCGTCAAGCGTTAGAACAAGGAATTGATCAGATGCGTAGCGTACCTGGTCAAGATATAAAGATGACGATTGAACCAGGTACCAAGCCGTTACATTCTATTGTTAAGCTTACGGTAGAACAAAAAGGATTTGTGCATGGCTCATTTATCTTAGATAATTCAGGATATAAAGCTACAGGAGAGTATCAAGGTACTGTATTTTTATCGTTTAGTCAATTGCTGGGTCTTAATGATACATTAACAGCTAATTTCACTAAAGATATAAGTCGTCATGATGATGGCCATGGGTCAAAGCAATATGCAGTTAATTATACGATTCCTGATGGCAATCGTACGTATAGATTATCTACATATAAGTATAGCTATAATCAATTGGTATTTATGCCAAACGCATTTCGCTCGGCTGGTACCACACAAGGTACAGAGGTATCAGTAGAGCAGGTTCTAAATAGAACTAGTCGTTCGAAAACATCAGTTATTGCTAAGGTTAATCATAAGTCTCGTCATAATTATCTGGATGATGTAGAAATTGGTGTTCAAGAACAACATACCACATCGGTAGAATTAGGGTTATCTCATCGCCAATATAGAGGCAATACAGTAAGTGATATGTATGTATTTTATCGTCAAGGTATTAAAGGATTGGGTGCTAAGGTACGAAGTTGGGAAGGCTTGGCAGATAATCCTACTACACTATACAAAATGGCTGGTGTTGAAGGGCAGATTCAAACGGGAGTACGAATCGGTCATAAGCAAGGTATATTCTCGATGCGCTTTAGAAGTCAATTTACGAATCAGCGCTTATTTACTACGGATCAGTTTAGTATTGGGGGACGGTATTCAGTACGTGGATTTAGTGGGGAAGAAACACTACGAGGTGATTCTGGGTACTATGTACAAAGTGAATGGTCATTACCATTTAGAAAACAACAGATTACACCTTATATAGGAATAGATATTGGTCATGTATGGGGACCATCTACAGAAACTCAACTAGGTAATACATTGATTGGTGGTGTTGTTGGTGTACGAGGCACTGTTGGTGACGCTGTTAATTATGATGTATCACTGGGAACGCCAATTAAGAAACCAGAAGGATTTGATACAGATACCCGTGTGTGGGCGTTTAGAGGGAGTTATCAGTTTTAAGTGTTGTACAGAGAAAGTTGTATAGATACATAATACACATTGTTTTATATACTTAGGAGAGATACATAATATGAATATTAGAAAACATACGGCAATGGCCATCTTTGCTGCATTGCTTGCCACGAATTCTGCGCCATGGATTCCAATGGCGTTAGCCAATCCTGTTGTACCTGCTCAAGGTGCATTGGGGCCAAAAACAGAAGAGGCTCGTAATGGTATGACTGTAGTCAATATCAATACGCCTAATGATAAAGGTCTATCCCATAACCAATATGATGCATTTAATGTAGATAATAAAGGACTTATTTTAAATAATGCCAATCGTCCTGTGAATACGGAGCTGGCAGGTTACATTATGGGAAATCCGAATCTAGTCGGACCTACAGCGAATACAATTTTAAATGAGGTAACAGGTACGGGTGCAACATCTATGAATGGTGCCCTTGAAGTAGCTGGCAATAAGGCCCATGTTATCATTGCCAACCCGAATGGTATTTCTGTCAATAATGGTACGTTTATCAATGCTAATAGTGCTACATTAACAACGGGGAACCCAATTATCAATAATGGTAGTATTACAGGCTATCAAGTACAACAAGGTAGTATCACAGTAGGGGAAAAAGGCCTTAATGCATCGAAAACAGCACGCACAGATTTGTTAGCAGAGGCTGTTCAGCTGAATGGTAAAGTTTGGGCGAAAGATGCTCAAGTTGTGACGGGGAAGAATGCTGTTTCCGTAGATTCTTCTGGTACAGTTACGAATGTTCACAAAACTGGTGAATCTAATCAAGTTGGCCTTGATGTAGCTGCTATTGGTGGTATGTATGCCAATAGCATGTATTTAGTTGGCACCAATGATGGCTTTGGTGTGAATAATCAAGGTGTATTATCTGCACAAAATAAGTTAACCGTAGATAGTACTGGCAAATTGCAAAATACAGGTACTATAGCTGCTACAGAAGCAGATATTACTACAAAAAGTTTGAGCAGATGAATCGTGGTAAATTGTATGTGGATACTGCCAAGATTACCACTGATTCTGTTATTCAAAAGGGTAACACAGAGACTAAAGATGCGCCTGTTATGATTGCCCAAAAAGATTTATCTATAGCAACCAATTCGATTGTCAATACTGATGGTAGTGTGATTAAAGCCGAAGGAAAACTACAACTTGGTAAAACGATGGATTCTACAGGAACTGTGTCTGGTAAGATAGATCGTATTGTAAATACAGCATCTACCATTGAATTTGGTCAAGGTGGTGCATTATATGCTAAATCTGTAGATAATAAAAATGGTGGGATTACCCTTAAACGTGTAGCGGTAGGTGAAAAAGAGCATGTCAAAAACGAAGTAGCACCATCCGGTAGCATTAAGCGATACCAATTATCGGAAGAACGAATCTATGGGCATGATGATGAAATTCCAAAAGATAAAGTAGTAGTGCACTCTTCTGAAAATCTTCAACTTTCAGTGTATGGCGATCCTAAAGATAGCTGGACTAAATATGAATATGATCGTACTCGTGAAAAAGATGTGGTAGATACATCTAACCCTGGGCGGATTATTTCCGGTGGGGATTTACATATGGATGTCGATCATATGACGAATGAAGCTAGCCAAATTAGTGCTGCCGGGGATATCACTGGTACAGTAGGTCACTATGAGCAAAGTAACCCTAAGGGTAATGAATATATTACTGAAGATGGTACAGCCACATCGTATAGTCGCCGGAAGAGACGTGGATGGGATACGACTAATATACGGACGGCTAACTATAAGAATACGATAGTCAATCCTACAGATGTCCCTGTTGCCGTATATGGTAGTCATGTGGAGAATAGTACAAGTGATGCTGCGGTGGATACATCTCTGTTACATAGCATGAGTCAATTATCAACGAATCCTAATACTACATATGTGATTGAAACAGATCCAAACTTTACGAACCGGCGTAATTTCTTATCTTCTGATTATGTATTATCTCGCCTTAAATTAGATCCTATGAATGTACAAAAACGATTGGGTGATGGCTACTATGAGCAGCAACTCGTTATGCAAGAGATTATGCGTCAAACTGGTAAAAGTAGACTGCAATCAGGTCTTTCCGCAGAAGAACAATATCGCCAATTGATGGATGCAGGGATTAGTGTAACAAAATCTCAATCTATTGCATTAGGTCGAGGCTTAACCGAGGCTGAGCAAAGAATCTTAAAGAGGATGTAGTGCTCTTAGTTAGTAAGGCTGTTGTATTGCCAAATGGTAAAACAGAAACTGTACTAGTACCGACTCTATATTTAGCCCCAAATACAAAACGGGTAGAAGGTGCAGCTAACTTACAGGCCCAATCCATTAACCTTTCTGTTGATACTATGAAAAATAGTGGTAGTATTGTGGCGGATAAAGATGTGACTCTTACTGGTAATACTATTCACAATGACAATGGTCTTATCAAAGGTAATACTACTACGGTTATAGCGAATGATGAAGTTCGTAATACACAAGGTACTATTATAGGCAACGATACAGTCTCTGTATATGCTAAGAAAGACGTCATTAATGAAGGCGGTACCATTACACAAACTAATGCGGCTGGTTCTACAAAGGTTAGTGCTGGACGTGATGTAATTAATACAGGCGTACAGTATGAGGCAGCTAATAGCAAAATTGAGTGGAATAGTCGAAATAATCGACGTGAAACGATAACCGGTGTAGATCAAGGTCGTATTGGTGGTGCTGGTGAAACAACAGTAGTTGCAGGCCGAGATGTATCTATGGCGGCAGGTGTTATTACCTCTGATGTGAACACTCAAGTGACGGCCGGCCATAATGTAACGATGAAAGCCATGAATGCTACACATGAACTGGAAGAACATCGTTTTGATAAGGGTAAATCTGGTGGTGGACACTCTCAAACGACGGAGTCTCATGATCTTGTTAACGCACAATCATCGGTTGGTAGTAGCATTGAAGGTAAGAATGTTTCTGTTGTAGCCTCTGATGCTGTACAACTGGAAGGTAGTCAACTATTAGCGGCAGATACTGTTCAAGTATCTGGTAATACGGTTGAACTAAATACAGCGAAGGCAAATAGTATAGTTAATCATGTGTATGTAGATAAAAAGAAAGCTTGGTTAAACGTGAAAGTACCAATGCGGTGGATGATGCAACTACTACAGTTGTAACAGGCTCTACTGTAAGTGGTAAAGATATACAGATTACAAGTGCTCAAGATGTAACAGGTCAATCTGCTCAAATTATAGGCGAACATACAGTAGATGTTACAGCTGGTGGAAAGGTAGAACTTGGTGCAGATAAAGCCATTACAGATGGTACTAGTGTATATCGTCATAAGAAATCTGGTTTGCTTGGTAGTACAGGAATAGGCTTTACTATAGGTAAAGAGAAACACAATATAGATGAAGCTAACCATGAAGAATCTACTGTACGAAATACAATTGCCAGCACGAAAGGTACTGTTACTGTCAAAGCGAATGATACCGTTCATCTTACAAGCGCAGATATTGTTGCAAAAGATGGTGCTGTGTTAGAAGGTTCTGCCGTTACATTAGATGGAAATATAGATCACAACCATATGTCTCATGATGAACGCTATAAGAAGACGGGGCTTACCGTATCATTAGGTGGTGCAGTGGTTGATACGCTTACTAATGCAACACGTACTATAAAACAAGCGGGTGGACGAGACGATAAACGGTTAGCCGCACTTGAACTCAATGAAGCACGTCAACAATTGCAAGATGGATATGCGGCGGTAGATAAAGCGGTTAAGGGCGTCAAACTTCGTGATAATGATGGTAAAGTATTAAAGACACAAAAAATCATTCCCGACGTGGTCAAAAAAATATTGACGATGCTATTAATTTGTCTGTGAGCATTGGTAGCACGTCAAGGAAGCAAGTACAAGTAGTAGATACAAATACATATCAAGGTGGTACTCTTGTTAGTGTTAGTGAAGTACAAATCAAGGCTCGTGATGCTCAGCAAAGTGGTATTGGTTTAACTGGTGAAACAGTACAAGCAAAAAAACTAGTATTAGATAGTGCTCGTGATATCAACCTTGCAGCGGGTAAAAATACTGTAGATGTTAAGAATACTTATAAAAGCTCTGGATGGAGTGTCGGTGCTGGTATTAGTTTGACTGGTGGCGGCCTTCTCGATATTAATGCGAGTGGTAATATGGCTCGTCAAAATGGCGATACCCACCAAGAAAGCTATGTGCCAACGACGATTAAAGCAGCTGAATTAGCACAACTTAAAGCAAAACGAGATACAAATATTATTGGTTCTACCGTATCTGGCAAGAAGGTAGAAGTAGACACAGGTCGTGATTTACATATTCAAAGCTTACAAGATGTAGATAACTTTAAAGAACACAGTAAGTCTGCGGGCTTCTCTGTTTCCTCTACACCTAATTTCAAGAATCCAACAGGTAGTATTAGTGCTAGCGTAGGACGCATTGATAGTAAATGGAAGAGCGTGACTCATCAGGCAGGTATTTATGCTGGAGAAGATGGCTATGATATTCATGTAGGGAATGGGACTACATTAGAAGGTGCCGTCATTAAAAGTGAAGCTCCAAAAGCTAAGAATACATTGACTACTAAATCTCTTGAGATGAAAGACATCCAAAATGAAGCTGAGTATACCTATAGCAATAATGGGATCGGCTATAACTACTATGGTAGTAAAAAGAAACTCGAAGAGATGAAGACCAATGATAAAAAAGGCTATGATAAGATTTATAACAGTATTGGTCTAGTTCCAAATTTAGGCGTAGGCTCTAAAGGTAAAGCAAACTCGACTACTCAATCTGCAATCTCAGATGGTATACTAACTGTAGATGGTAAACAAATTGATACTAAGACCATTAATACCAATACCGAGAATACGTTACATCAGTTAGATAAGATTTTCGATAAAAAGAAAATTGAAGAACGTCAAGAATTGGCACGCTTATTTGCTAAGAATGCTTATGAGCAATTACATAACTGGCAACCTACCACAAAAGAAGGCAAGATTGCTAAAGCTTTTGCTCATGGTGTAATTGGCGAGTGGGCTGCACGTATGGCAGGTAATGCATCAGGTAGTGGTTTTAAAGCTACAATGACCAATGAAATGCTTATAGAAAAGATTAAGCAAATAGCGGATAATGATCCGGCATTAGCACAATGGTTGAGTGCTGGGGCCGGTGGTGTAGTTAATAAAGTTAGTGGTGGCTCTTTAAATGCTGGGGCTGCGGTGTCAGCTTATGCTACTAAATGGAATGCAGAATTAACAAGTCCATATCCTATAGAAGTTGATTCGGCGAAGTTATTAGCGGGACTTAGATTTAGTGTTGTAGGAAGTGTGTTTTATAAAGCTTTAACGACTCCTATAGAAACAGGGCGTGCTGAGCCAGTTACTCTTAGTGAAGCTGATACTCAGGAGTTTCCATGGGCTAGATCAATTGATCAACTCACAAATTCAAGTGTTGATACCAGTTATGGTGAATCTAGTGGTGAAAGTATTGATTCTGGAGAAGGAAGAAACGCTTCCGAATCGAGATTTAATGGGCCTTGGAGCATAACTGTACCATATGTAGGAACTGAGTATAAAGTTCAATTAGATTACAATCCTGGAATAGGATATCAGTATATTAATGTTTTCCATGCTTCTAATGGTAACACCTATAAAGACAGTGGGAAATGGGATGTTATAGGGCGTAGATTTTTTGATGGAATTAGTATTCCCCAAAGTACAGCATATTCCGGTCGCTGGATTGGACCAGATGGTACGGATAATTGGGTAAGAGATAAAAATAAGTTTAATGATTTTTTTATTCATATTACGAGTTTAATTAGTGGACAACAAGTACAATTACCTTATACAATTGGAGATGAAAGCATTATAGATGATAGTTCCGATTCGTTTATTAAGAATCCAAGAACTGGAGCCTGGGAATCTATAAAAACGGGTGCCCCTGTAAGTGAAATTATTCTAAAGCAATTTCCTTTGAGAATTAACCCTTTAAATAATCATTTAGATTTACCAAATGTTAGCAATGATAATTCTAATATTGGGAATTCTAGTAGTGATGATGTCCCTAATATAAACGAGGATAATTCATCTAATAAAAAGGATCCACATAATAGTGGACCATCTATATCTGGACCAGTAATTGTGGGGTTAGCTAATGAAGCAAATAAGAAGAGAAATATTATAGCTCAAAAAGTCTCACAATTAAAGAATTCCTTGCCGAAATCAAAAAGTGAAGTTAAGGAAAAAGGTAATACAGGAACGGGTTCTTCAGAGAATACAATTAATGTAGATGAATTAGAAAAAAACTTTTTAAAAAAATCGTAAATATGAAGAAATGGATATTAATGATTTTGATAGATTAAGTTCTAAATATTTAGGACCAAAAAGGATGGTCTGTAAATAATCGTAATAATAGATTACATGTAAAGGATAATAATAATATTATGCGGTTGCGGGTTGATCCACCTGATAAGCATACACCTTATAATCATTTACATATATATGATAAGAATGGTAAACCATTAGATAGTAACTGGAAACCTGTTGGACGTCGTGACCCTGAAGCACATATAAGAATTAAAGAGGATAAAAATGATGGAACTTCAAAAAAGAATTGATATATTAGATTTATGGGATGAAATGCCATATTCATTAGATATTAAAGATTTTTGGTAATACAGTCATATTATTGTCAGAATCCTGTGAAATTAGATTTATTAACTGTATAGAGGTTAATATTAAAAGTGACCTTTTAATTAAGAATGAATCAATGAAATTTCATGAATATCGTAATCATGAATATGATATTCAAGATATTAGTGTCGAACCATGTGTTGTTAAAACAGATGGAACTATGACTCATAATAAGAAAAGGGTAAGTCCAGTACTAAATGGTGTTAAAGCTAAAATAGTTATGCCTGTAATGTGTATTGATTTGATTGCTGTTGATTTTATAATTTCCACAAAGGCGGATGAAGAGAATCTAATACAGTCTAAGTTTAGTTATATAGATCTTGAATAATTAAACGTATTTTTATTAAATCTTTAAACTGTTAATTTATATAGTCTCAGGGAGAATGAAATCTTTACTATTTTTATCTTTAATGGTCCTTTTTCCGTATGGGAATATAAAATTGGAGTCAGTCAACTATAATTTAGTTATTAACGGAAATCGTATAATGTTTGACTATCAGAGATTAGTTCATACTAAATGGAGGTTCTATAATAAATGTTGGGGTGACATCATTAACGGTGTCACTACCAACATTATTTTTTTGAAAAAAATAAGCATACAAGGCTCACATGCTTTACAATAAAAGTGTCAAAGTCCTAAAAAAGGATGTGAGCTTATATGCCTACTACTGATTATACTGAATTTTTACATAATGTAAAAAAGAATATCTTAAATTGCAATATGAAATTGAACAGTATCCAAATCTACAATCTTATTAACTTCTTCAAGAAAGACCTCCAAGGGGGTTCTATAATTTAGAAGCTTGCGTGGCAAAGTATTATACCATTTAAGTGTTCGTCGAATAGTTTCCTCTGAAACGGCTTTTATTGGCATTCCTTTCGGTATACATCTACAAAGTAAACCATTATGCTTTCGTTCGATCCACGCTTCCAAGCAGAATAATGTCGAGCAAAATAAATAGACAAGATTTCATTTTCTAAATTAGATATCTCTGAAAACTCTAAACCGTTATCTGCAGTTATTGTTTTGCATAAGCAAGCTAGATTAACATCTTTAAACGTATTTAACCATGCATGCAGTGTTTCTTTTACATCAGTAGCACGTGCTGAGGGACACCGTAAAGCCACATACAATCTGCTTTTACGCTCAAGTAAAGAAATTAAAACATGGTCTGTCTTATCTTTTGTTCCACGGACGGTATCTAATTCCCAATGTCCGAATTCCTCGCGCGTTTCAATATTAGAATCGCGAAGTTCTATGGATTTACCAAGTTCTCGCTTATGTTTTCTAGAAATAGATTTTCGTTGAGAATGCCGCACTACCAATGGTAAGTCAATTGCTTTTATACCTAATATGCCTTTGTGAAGATAGTTATATAAAGTTTTAGCACAAACCATTTCATTACGCATAAACAAATCCCTTATGTTCAGCATATCCAACAGTAGCATCAAAGGACCAATGATCATCTAGAACCTTGCTTTCAATCCAATTTATAAAAGATTCTATAGCACCAACTTTCATGGTATTAGAAGAGCCCACACGTTGTCTTTCATATGTTGCTTGTCCAGAATCAGCTAAATATACAAGTTGAGATTTACCTTGTCGAATTTGAATTACAGTACCACGTTTTAATTCTGTATATATAGTTGTTCTAGAACGGCCAAGTGCACGTGAAATTGCCGTAATACTATCTCCTAGAACGATTCTCTTTTCTAAATAAAATCGCTCTTCGAAGTTTAAGTGTTTGTTTGTACGTAATGTCGTGTTATGATTATTATAGTCCATAGTGATTACCTCGGTTATATTTTGATTAGACACCTAAATCATAACACAAGGTTCACTATGGATTTTTTTATTTGTTCAATTTCATTCTACAATTAAGCTAAATAATAAAATATTACTATTCGATAAAAAAATAAGTTCTAATTATATTAATGGAGAAACTTATGAGGCTAGGTTTTTTTCGTGAATTGAATATATAGAAAGGTTAGATAATATGAATACAACTATATATGAAGCCGTAGCTAAATATAAAAAAAGATGATACATTACCATATACAGAGTATTTTAGTTTAGGTGATTTTTCGACTAAAGATTTAGCAGAAAATGCAATAATGTTAGCTAAACAACTTCCGGGATTTAGAGCGTTTTGCGATGAAAAACTTTTATATTGAGGAATTTGTTTTTAAATGATGGAGCACCAAGAAGTTATAGTGTAGATGATCCTATCAAAAAAACAATGAAGTTTTTTTATATTGTGGTATGGGTATGATGTTGATGCAATATATACAGTGGGTGGAACTTTAGGTGTATTTAGTGATTATGAATATGCTGTATTAGCAAAAGAAAAAAATATAGTACTTGGGATATATTTATTGTTCATGGGTTAGACAATTTTGGTATTGGGAAGGTTGTATTAAACGAACGTCAATGGGTAGATGGCTTTGTAAAAGTTTATGATTAAGTGCATATAGCAATAGAACCTATTTAAATATTTTTTTAGTTTAATCAGGTTGCGTTGCTTATTATAATGAGGCTTTATACCTACTTAACGACTTTGAACAAGATTATATGAACAAGTAAAGATTTTGCTTTTTGTTAGACTCTATAAAATATTACGTCATATGGAGTAATTATGGAAATATATAAGTCTATGAAATCTGAGTTTAATCAATTGTCTTATAGAGTTCGTTTGATACTAATCGTACATTAGAGAAGCATTGTAAATATTACGAGTGTTTATAATGAGAAGATGGAGTCTAATAAAAATATATGCATATAGGTTTATTAAAAGAAATTGGTCCCCAAATTATTAAAATATCTGCTTAGTGGCATTGCTGCAGCCTTTATACTAATCGTAATTATCGGCATCACTACTCGATATTATCATTATAATGACAACTCTTCTGCATTAATCAGATGTAAATGATACTCTAAGAATGTACAAAAAAATGATGATATAAGAATGTACAATTTTAATTGTATCACCGATACTATAGTTGAGGTGATAACAACATGCAATACGTATACGCTATTAACAGTTCATTTACTGTAACATCATTATTAGACTTACCATTATTAAGGGACATTCTGGAGGTTTGCAATTTGAAACCTAATTATAGTTTACTAGGTCGTGAATTAGGCTATGATAGACGCACCATAAAATCTCATTATGAAAATGGAACGCCTGATCCACATCGTCATAAACCATCTATGATTGATAAATTTTATGACGTAATACAGACTTTATTATCTGATGATACACCCCAACAATTTTATTATAAGCGTGTCTTGTGGCAATACTTGGTAGATAACCATGGGCTCACAGCTGCTTACTCTACATTTCGCGGTTATATTTTAAAGATACCAGTATTTCAATCCTATTTTGATAGAAAACATACATCGCCTAGTATGCAGCATACGATTCGTTTTGAAACCGCACCAGCTGAACAGGCTCAAGTTGATTGGAAAGAGAATATTAAATTCCTATTGCATGATGGCACACACATAACTTTTAATATATTGCTGATGACATTAGGCTATTCTCGATACAAATTAGCAAAGGTCACTTTCGATAGAACTACTGAAACACTACAAGATACATTGGTAGAATTCTTTGAACAATTACAAGGTGTTCCGCATGTACTATTAACAGATAATATGAAAACCGTGATGGTACAACCGAGGCTAGCTGGAACTAAAGGACAGCTTCATACCAAAGCAGAACAATTTTCAAGTGATTTTAGCTTTACATTTAAGCCGTGTATGGCGCGCCGTCCACAAACGAAAAGGCAAAAGTAGAAAGCCAAATGAAAATTCTAGATGAAATTCATGCGTACCAAGGAAAATTAACAATACAAGAAGTGGAAGAACAGATTCAAAAAAATTATTTTTACGTAGTAATCTAGCGATTTCTCAAGCTAAAAGACAAATACCGTCTGCACTGCTTGAAAAAGAAAAAGGAATCCCTTACCCCACTTCCAACAAAAAGTGATAAGAGATTCCTACCGCATAGATCACCCAAAAGCTAAGGTTTCAGCAAGTAATCTCATTAGCTTTCGTGGTAGCCACTATTCTGTACCGCCAGGATATGTGGCCAAATCTATGACCTTAAAGACCATAGATAAGATGCTATACATATATGATAGCACAGAATTGATTGCACAGCACCCATTAAGTGATAAGAAGGTTAACTATTTGCCTTCTCATTATGAGGCACAATTGCAGAAAACAATTCCTTATCTAAGTTCTGAAGATGTGAAAGCTAAAGCAAAATCTAATTTGGAAAAGATAGGAGCTATCTATGACACTACAGACTAATTACCAACGCTTACAAGATAATCTAGCATATCTAAAACTAAAACAATGCATGTTACACCTAGATGAAACAATTGAATTAGCTAATACACAGAGCTTATCTCATATTGAGTGGTTATTGAAGCTGAGTGATTACGAAGTTGATATTAAACGACAAAACGTAATTAACCATATGGTGAAAATTAGTAATTTTCCTCATTTGAAAACACTAGCTGATTTTTGAATTTTTCATTTCAACCACAAATTAACGAAATGCAAATTAAGGATTTAGCATCATTAGGATTCATGGAACAAGCTGAAAACATTGTATTTCTTGGCTCTAGCGGAGTTGGGAAAACACATTTAGCTACATCACTAGGTATTGAAAGCTCTCGTAACAGACGAAGCACCTATTTTATTAAATGCCATGATTTAATTCAAAACCTTAAGAGTGCAAAAGATGAAGGACGATTAGAAACTCGGCTCAAGCATTATGCACGCTACCAATTACTCATCATTGATGAAATTGGCTATTTACCGTTACAACCAGGTGATGCTAACTTACTATTTCAAATTATTGATAGACGGTACGAAAAGAAAAGTACCATCGTAACGTCTAACATTAATTTTGATGAGTGGGCTACCATTTTACATGATGAGCGAGTAGCTAATGCTATTGTTGATCGATTACTTCACCATGCACATGTGATTAGCATAACTGGAGATTCATACCGGTTACGAAACCATATGCAACAGAAGGAATAACTGTACATTGTACATCGTCAAAATTGTACATTCTTATATTGACATTTACACATATAAATATGAACATCGTTATTTTTTAGGTTATTCAAAGGGAGAAAATTATATACTAGATACTCAAAATGGTGTTACATTAGAATATAATGGATATTCTTATGAGGCCCAATCAGATTATTTATATAGTTATGGAAAAACAGGATTTTTTTAAAAGCTTGATTTAAATTCAGGGCAAACTTACTATTTATTTGATGACCAAACTGATGAAATTTACAAAACCAATATTTTTAAATAGATGTTTGTTAGAGAAAAAGATCTGGAAAAAAAGAACAGAAACCAATACAAACACATGTTTGGACTAATGAATCCGACTTAACGTTAGAAGAACAGAATATTTACAATCGGTTGAAAGATAAGAAGATGAGATATCCTAATCGTTCTATTATTGTTAAAGTAAAATAATATGCTTAATATTTTTTTAGGTGATTTAGATGCACCGTAAGACAAGCAGATAATATAGAGTATACAGATGAAGTTATTCAAGATGGTTTCGGTGGTATAAAAGATTAGTGAGGAGAGATTATGAACGCTGGGCGTATCTTATGTAGTATTTTACTTGGTATGTATGCAATATATATTATACGGAATAATGCAATAACTATTGCAGGAGCAAATACTAAGAAAAGTCTTCTTCTTACGATGATACAATTAGGTCAATTATTAATGCTTGAATTAATGGTTATTTTTGGGGGGAGGCTTTTACATAGTTTTTCGATTTTTTCATTAATACTCGCGGGCCTTCTTTGGGGAGAAATGTTTGCACTAAAGCAAAATCTGAATGAATATTTTATGTGCAAAGAGGGGAAAAGATATGGAATTAGTATTATAGGTATAGGTCGAATTGCTGTGTCTGTAGCACAGAGTATTCTTTTAATCTTTCTTGGAATCTGTAGTTGGTAAAATTTAATAAGCGCTAAAGTTAATAATGTAATATTTTAGTATTTAAAACAGATAGTTGATTATCTTTAATCAGCTATCTGTTATTTTTTTATTATTTTACCTATATCGAATAATTCCTATTAATATCACTAGAATTTTACAATTTT
>BNJU01004016.1_pt1 | contig 57414 bp, 65 predicted proteins | sample 8539281 | NCBI WGS metagenome assembly BNJU01 (sample SAMD00202456, study PRJDB9452) | human saliva metagenome | isolation source: human saliva | place: Japan
AAAAATTACTCATTTTACAATTTGTTTAAATTCTATTCACTCATAATTCATATAGAATCTTTATACTATCAATAGTTGATTGAGATCGACTAGGAAATGGAGGTCTACTACTTAATAACTTTTTATCTGTCCCTTTTACAAATAATACAAACAACACAACACAAAACAATACAACACATAAAACAACACTTAAATACACACAATACTCTCCCTGTGTATAAAAAAACAATACATATACAAAACTCTCTAATTATATATACCATCTCCCGTATATATAAAGATAAAAGTTAGTAGACAAAAAGAGCCCGAAAGGGCTCTTTTCCTTTTTCGTATAAATAGTATTGTTATAGAATAATTATCTGTTTGTATACATGAAAGTGAGGGGACAATTATCTTTATACTTTAATAGTAATTTATGTATTATATAAAAAAGATGAAATTCTTAAATATCTTAGAATTACCTTGACAGATGGGGGCGCTTCTTGGTATTATATTCAAGTATCAAGTACACTTGATGTGCATAGGGGTATAGCTCAATTGGTAGAGTAGCGGTCTCCAAAACCGTTGGTTGTGGGTTCAAGTCCTACTGCCCCTGCCAAACTTTAGAGCTGCGACCTTCGGGTCGCAATTCTATAAAAAAGTTACTTAAAAATATTAAAATAATGCTTGCAAAAAGCTAGTCATTATGTTAATATAATCAAGTACCAAGTACATGACTCAGTAGCTCAGCTGGATAGAGCGTTTGACTACGAATCAAAAGGCAGGGTTCGAATCCCTTCTGGGTCACCAAACTAAAACTCACACGAACGTGTGAGTTTTTTTATTTGTCTAAATATGATTTATAGATCTTATAGATCAAAACTAACTAAAGGCTTATTAGGTGGGCTTTTTAGAATTAGAACAGGCCTGTTCTAATTTGTAGGGACCCCTATAGCTAGACCATCTTAGATGATAGACAGGCTGTTCTAATTCGTAGGACCTCATATAGATAGGCAATTCAGAGATAGTACAGGCCTGTACTAATTTGTAGGACCTTATATACGGAGGCTTAACAATAATAAAACGGAGCTGCTTTGTATTAACAGCTCCGTTTTGTTAGTTGGATACTTCTTTTAATTGTCCTGCAGCAATCGCCATATTTTTAGAATAGATGGCTTGCATATAACCATATGTGTCTGGTTTTAATTCTTTTAGCTTAGGGTTTTTCTTAATGTTTCTACGTAGAATTTGACCTGTACGAGCATCAATTAGATTGATTTCGTCTTGTGTCCAATAGATGGTATCAGCATCTTGGTTGAAATAGTAATGATTGATATATTCTGTCATGTAATACATGGCACCTTGATGGCTATATGTTTTTGCGATGATTTCGTAGTTATTGCCTTCGCCTGCACGGACGATGACGCGATTATCTGCATAGTATTGTTGGCCGTTCATGCGATACATATAGGAATAGCCTCTAGCGTTCTCTAGGTCACCTATATTAACTGCGTAGGCACTACCCGTTAAGGCAAGGAATGTAAGCGTTAGAATAGCTAATTTTTTCATAGTGTGGTGTTTGCTCCTTATTTGGCATGAGGCTGATCTGATTCAGCGACGACGTTGACCACAACTTGTTGGTCGGATGGTATTTGACTCATGATAACCGGCATTGGTTGTTCCATGGCTTGCGCAATGCCTTTTATTTGTCGAATCGCAACTGGTACGGGTGTAGAAGACCCGTCTTGAAAGTTTTGTTCTAGTGTATTGATTTCGCTAACTGTTAAACCAGCTTTTGCTGCAAATGTTTCTTGTGAAAGTTGATGTTCCTCGCGGAATGCTTTTATAATGTCTCCGATATACATAATGACCTCCATAATGTAAAATTACTCTATCATTATACATGAAAGCATGATGAGATAATAGATAGATTGAAATATAGTCTTTTTGTTATTAGTGTATTATAAATATTTATTTATGAAAAATGTAAAAACGTTTGACGAAAGTAACATACGGTGATAATATAAACACATAGACAACATCATATTTGGGAATAGGTGCTGAAAAGCATAATGAGAAGCTGGTTAAAGGCCAGCACGGTCCCGCCACTGTATGGTTGAGCGAGTCTAATTAAGTCACTGGGAAACTGGGAAGGCTAGATGAGCGTTGACACCGAGTCAGGAGAACTGCCTATTCAACATTCACCATTTGACCTACGAGTGATAGGGAGGAGAAGTTTGAGACTCCCTTTTTACGTACCCGTAAAAAGGATTTTTTTGTGTAAATGATGTTTTGTAGTACACAAATTAGAATCTTTTTCATTGTTAGAGCAGTCATGGTGAATATACCGTTTGGTATTATCAGCATGGCTTTTGTTATGTCTGTTAATATATTTATTGGTAAATGTAGGGCATGCATTTATTCATCATCATCCTAAAAAGAGAGATGGTCCTAGCACCTAGGTTAGGTGTTTGGACCATCTCTTTTTTTGATTCTTGGAACTTTAGAGTTGATAGATACATAGACATCTTGAAATTGTTAATTCTATATATATGATGAAGTCTTATAAAAATTACAAAAAATGATTGACGTCATATATAATAAGTGGTATTATAGATTTCAGTCGGTACGCGGGAGTGGCGGAATTGGCAGACGCACCAGACTTAGGATCTGGCGCCTTACGGCGTGGGGGTTCAAGTCCCTTCTCCCGCACCAACTATATTTGCACCTGTAGGTGCTTTTTTTTTGCCCATTTACATCTGTTCAAGAAACAGGTGTTTTTTTGCATATTCGTAAATATGCTATAATAAATTATCAGTACTATTGTACTTGTAACAGATATGTTTAAGATATTATATAGATAATCATTATATATGGTGCAGTATGGATACTTCAATTGACACACTGCTTCACAAAACCCATCTATGACAGATGGGCTAAAGGCGTTTCGCCAAAAGGGAAAGTCAGTTATATATGGTTTAAGTGGATCACAAAAGTCATTCCTCTTAAGCCGTGCTATTCCAGAGGAACAAGTACAATCTATTATTATCGTGGTGCACGATAAAGAACATAAAGAATTGTGGGAACGGGATTTGGCGTTTTTCTGGCCTAATGTGCAGGTATTGCCATTTCCCATTACAGAACGTGTAGAATTTACTACCGTAGCTCGTAGCCTTGAAGGACAAGGGGCTCAAATGCGAGCGCTCAGTATGTTGGCCTGGAATCGTCCTGTTGTAGTCCTCGCTACAATAGAAGAGGCCACGCAATATGTAGTGAGTCCTCAATATGTTATATCTCAAAGTGTGCATCTTGAGGTTTCTCAATCTATAGAGCGAGATGAGCTGTTAGAAAAATTAGTTAAAATTGGATATGAACGCGTAGACCAGGTAGAACAACGTGGTCATTTTTCTGTGCGCGGAGATATTTTTGATATCTTCCCTGTGAATAGTGATGATCCAATACGTATGGAATTCTTTGGCGATGAAATCGACACGATGCGCCATTTCTCCGTAGATACCCAACGGTCTATTGAAACGGTAGATTCTTATACGGTGACGCCATTCTTCTTAACCAGCGATGACGCAGATAGTACATTGCTATCTTATGCAAAGGATGGACTTATCATTTATGATGAACCGGTGCGCATTCAAGAAGCGTTGAAGAAATTCTTAAAAGAAGATGCAACACATCGCAAGCAACATTGTGAATGGTCTGAATTGCAACGCTCTGTAGATGCTAAGATTGAGGTGGCTTTCACATTCATGCAACAGCGTTCTATAGGGCTAGCTGGATTTTATCCGATTGGCATTCAAGGCAAAACGATGACGAGCTTTGAGCGTCAAATTCCATTGTTGATGGATGAAATCAAGCAGTGGCAAAAGCTAGGGCAATCAAGTTGTGCTTGTGATTAATAATTTGCAGCGCCGTGAAGGCATAGAAAAGGCTTTGCATGGTGATGCTATTCCGTATAAGCTTTGTGAAAGCTGGGATTTTGAGCCTAATACGGTTCACGTTATGCAAGGCTTATTAACTGATGGCTTTTGAATTACCGCATAGCCATTTAGTCGTCGTTGTAGAAGGCAATATTTACGGGCAGCAAAAACGCAAACTTCGCAATAAGCCTAAAAAAGGCCAAGAAATTAATTATTTTACGGATTTATCGGTCGGCGATTACGTTGTTCACAGCATGCATGGTATCGGTAAATATGTGGGCTTAAAAACGATTGAAACAGAAGGTATCCATCGAGACTACATTGAAATTGCTTATGCTGGAACAGATAGACTGTATTTGCCTGCTAGTAATTTAGATCAATTGCAAAAGTATATCGGCAATGAAGGCGATGTACCTCGCATTCATAAGATGGGTGGTAGCGATTGGCGTAAAGCGGTTACAAAGGCACAGAAAATCCATTGATGATTAGCTGATAAGCTGGTTGAACTGTATGCGAAACGGGAAATTACAGAAGGATTTTGCGTTCTTGCCGATCGACCGTGGCAACAAGAATTTGAAGATGCCTTTCCTTATGAGGAAACAGAGGACCAATTACAAGCTACGCGAGAAATTAAAGAATCCATGGAACGACCAACACCGATGGATCGATTTGTTAGCTGGGGGATGTTGGCTTTGGTAAAAACAGAGGTCGCTATGCGTGCCATCTTTTAAGGCCGTTGTGAGCGGTAAAGCAAGTGGCTGTATTGGTACCAACTACTGTATTAGCTCAGCAACATTACCAAACGTTTTTTTAAATCGATTTAATCCATTTTGGTGTAAAGGTAGATGTACTCAATCGATTCCGTTCTACAGCGGAGAAGAAAAGAGGTGCTAAAGGGCGTCGAAAATGGTTCTATCGATATCTTAATCGGCACGCATTCCTTGTTAAATAAAAAGGTAAAATTCAAAGATTTAGGGTTCCTCGTTGTAGATGAAGAACAACGTTTTGGCGTAGCACAAAAGGAAAAATGGAAGGAATGGGCTAATAATATTGACGTCCTTACCTTAAGTGCGACACCTATTCCACGGACACTTCATATGTCTCTTGTAGGTGTTCGTGAAATGTCGGTCATTAGTACACCTCCAGAGGATCGACTACCAGTACAGACCTATGTAGTAGAATACGATATGAATCTCATAGCTGATGCAATTAAACGAGAACTTGCTCGAGGGGGACAGGTTTACTTCGTGTATAATCGGGTAGCATCGATTAATCATATGGGTGAACTATTAGAACAGGCGTTGCCAGATTTGCGTTATGCTATTGCACATGGACAGATGACAGGCCGTCAAATCGAAGAAATTATGACCGATTTCTATGAAGGTCATTATGATGTATTGCTCAGTACAAGCATCATTGAAACAGGCCTTGATATACCAAATGCCAATACGATTATCATATACGATGCGGATCGTTTAGGCTTATCTCAACTCTATCAAATGCGTGGCCGTGTAGGTCGGTCTAGACGACGCGCCTATGCATATTTCATGTATCGACCTGATAAGATGCTTTCAGAAGCGGCAGAAAAACGTTTGAAAGCCATCGAAGAATTCACAGAATTAGGGGCGGGATTTAAACTGGCTATGCGCGATTTGGAAATTCGAGGGGCTGGTAATCTATTAGGTTCACAACAACATGGTAATATCGCATCGGTCGGCTTTGGCATGTATGTATCTATGTTAGAGGAAGCCATTGCGAAAGCACAAAATAAAGAGGTTGTCAAAGAGGTAGTACCAGATCCTGCCATTGACCTTGAAATCGATGCTTTCATAGATGATGCCTATATCAAGGATAGTGCGCGCAAGATTTCCGTATATCAACGGATGTTACAAATCAAGAATAAAGCGCAGCTTGATGATTTGACGGATGAACTTATCGACCGTTTTGGTACACCAACGGATCCGGTAGATCGTTTACTACGAGTCGCTCAAATTAAGGAACAGGCTCGTTTGTTGGGGATTAAGAGCATCGTTCGTCGCGAGGGTCAGCTCATCATCCATTGGCAAGATGATTCAAAAATGGCCGATTGGGATATGGGTGCTGTTCGCGAAGATTTATGGAAGAAAATGAAGTTCATGGACACAAAACCTGCGTCATTATACATCAGTTTGAATGGATTAAAGGAATCTATTTTAACGATTACAGAAGCGGTGATGAAGGAGTTGTCAAAGAAATCTAAGGGGGGCCTATGAACCGATTTTTAAAGGGAGCCATGATTTTAACAATAGCTGGTGTTATCGTTAAAATTATTGGTGCTTTCAGTAAGGTACTCGTCGCTCGTATTCTTGGAGGCGAGGGGATAGGTCTCTATATGATGGCCTATCCGATATACCAGATTATAGTTAGTATTTCGGCTGCAGGGATTCCTGTGGCAATCTCCATTATGATTGCTGAAAAATTGGCGAATAGAGATATGCGTGGGGTACAACAAGTTTTTAATGTATCCTTACGGGTGCTTACACTAGTAGGTATTATATTTAGTGTGGGACTTTATGCTAGTGCAGAATGGCTTATAAAATGGAACATTATAACGGATTCAAGGGCTTTAATACCGATTCAATTATTATCGCCGGCTATTATTGTTGTCACTATTTTAAGCTGTTTTAGAGGTTATTTCCAAGGTTTCCAATATATGATTCCTACCGGGACAAGTCAGGTTTTTGAACAAATATTTCGCGTAGGGATCCATGGTGGGGCTTGCGTACTATTTTATCGACTCCGGATTACATCTGGCCGCAGGTGGCGCTACCTTCGCCACATTTCCAGGCGTATTAGCGGGTTTAATCGTACTTGTGTATTTTTATAGGTCTCAACGTAGTTTGCGTCAGCAGATGCTAAGTGAGCAAAATGAAGAGGCCCCTATAGAACGTACCAGTGCTGTTATTAAACGTTTATTTGCCCTAGCCATTCCCGTTTCCATGGCCAATATTATGTTGCCTATGGTATCTTTAATTGATACTTTTATCGTTCCAAAACGATTGATGGATATTGGCTACTATTTACATGAGGCGACTACACAGTTTGGATATTTGACAGGGATGGCCACGTCATTAATTGGATTACCTATTATTTTAACGACGGCTCTCGCAGCGAGCCTCGTACCGGCTGTATCCGAAGCGCATGCAACGGGGAATAAGGGTCGTATAATCGAGCGTGCTAGTACAGCGATGAAGATTGCCAATTTATTTGCTATACCGGCTTGTATAGGCTTATGCGTATTGGCAACGCCTATTTCTCAGTTAATATATGCAACGCCCAATGCAGGTCCCGTTATTGCCGTGATTAGTCTTAGTATTATCTTTTTAGGATGGCAACAGATTACGGCTGGTATATTACAAGGATTAGGGCGCACCATTATTCCTATGCTGTCTATTTTTTTATAGGGCTTATGGTGAAAGCTATCTTAGACTATCAATTGACCGGGTCCATTGAACTCGGTATTAATGGTGCTGCATGGGCTACGAACTTAAACTTCGCCATCGCTGCCTTAATTAATCTAGTATTCGTAAAACGGTATGTAGGTAGTATTATTCAATGTATGAACCTATTGAAAATCATCATTTCCGCTATGGCTATGGGTGGTGCTACACAGTTAGCTTTTATGTTCCTTGTCGATATGGTTGGTAATGGTGCTGCCGTAGCTATATCCATCCTTATTGCTTTCATTGTATATATACTATCTCTTTGGATTACTAAGGCTATCGTAATGGATGATATGTATCATATGCCTGTTATTGGAAAAACGATTGCGTAAACGCCAAGCAGAGGAGAATCAAATCTATGAAGACCAATATTGATATACAACCTCTTGTAGAGGTGGTACAAAAAAATTATGCTCTCCTAATGGATGCCCTTGGGATAAGGTGCAAAACTCATGAATCATTGCGCCGTTATTTTATTGAAGAAACCTACGAAGTAGTGGATGCCATTGATAATAAAAGATATGGATAATCTGCGTGAAGAGCTAGGTGATGTATTATTACAAATCGTGTTTCATAGTAGTCTTGCTGAAAAAAATCAGGAGCTTTTTACATTACAAGATGTAATAAATGACGTAACTGAGAAGATGATTCATCGTCATCCTAATGTATTTCCAGAAGAAAATACTGATAATAAAGGAAAAACATACACTTGGGATGAATTAAAAGCACAAGAAAAGGGAAATATACGAAAAAGTGTATTAGATGGAGTATCCAAGGGTTTACCTGCATTGGTAGCTGCTCAAAAGCTACAAGATAAGGCCGGAAAGGTAGGTTTTGACTGGGATGAGCTGGAGCCAATTTGGGCAAAAGTAAGTGAAGAAATTGGTGAATTTAAGGAGGCTGTGGCCTTAACAGATAGAGAAAATATGGAAAAAGAGGCTGGAGATGTGCTTTTTTCCTTGATTAATCTCTTTAGATGGTATAAAATAAGCGGTGAAAATGCACTGAATCGCACAAACACTAAGTTCCGACAGCGTTTTTCACATGTAGAAGCTTGTGTTAACCAAAGCGATCGCTCATGGGAAGACTTTTCATTAGCTGAGCTGGATGCTTTTTGGGAGGAGGCTAAAGTGCAGGAAAAGTAACCTAGAGGTATGTTAGTAATCTCGGGTATTGTATTTTTAAGGAGGTTCTGTCATGAATAAAACAGAATTAATCGCAAGTGTTGCACAAAAAACTGAATTGACTAAAAAAGACGCTGAAAAAGCGGTAAAAGCTGTATTCGACACAGTTGCTGAAGAATTAGCTGCTGGTGGTAAAGTTCAAGTTATCGGCTTCGGTACTTTCGAAGTTCGTGAACGCGCTGCTCGTGAAGGCCGCAACCCACAAAACGGTAAAACTATCACTATTAAAGCTTCCAAATCTCCTGCATTCAAAGCTGGTAAAGGTTTGAAAGAACAAGTTAACGCAGCTCCTGCAAAAAAACGCAAAAAATAATCTGAATAAGATGTAAAAGAGACCCGATAGGGTCTCTTTTTTCGTCTATGTTATTTTTTCTTGTTTATGTGGTATAATCACAAGGAAAGGATAGATTATGACTACAGAACAATCACGGAAGGTCCTCATTGTATCTGCCTCTATTGGGACAGGTCATATGCAGGCCGCAAGGGCGATAGAAGAATATTGGAAATTAAAAGAACCACAGGCAGAGATTAGCCATGTGGATTTTCTTGATACGGAAACTATGTCAGTAGAACATCTTATCAAGGGTACATACATTAAGATGATTGACGTATTTCCTATGTTATACGATATGATTTATCGTGTATCAAAGGGGGAGAAAAAAGGGACTATTTTACAAACCGTTTTGTCCTATATTCTTAAAAGTCGTATGTTGAAGCTCATTCAACAAGAGAAGCCTGATGTGATTGTATTCACGCACCCATTTCCGTGTGGAGCCGCCTGTATTTTGAAACGCCAAGGCCATATTGATGTCCCGTTAGTGGCCATCCTAACGGATTTCAGTAGTCACCAATTCTGGATTTACCCTCAAGTAGATACCTATTTTGTCGCTACAGAGGACATGGTAGGAGAAATGACGGCCGTCGGTATTGAGCAGAATAAAATCCATGTATCCGGTATTCCGGTGCGTAGATCATTCTTTAAGGATGCCATCGATCACTATGAAATGAAATCACCTGTTAAGGTTCTCGTTATGGGGGGAGGATTAGGCTTAGGTTCATTAGAGATTGCACTTCAACATTTAGATGCGGTCAATGGTATTGATGAGATTACTGTCGTAGCGGGACAGAATACATCGCTCTATGAGTCTCTAGTAAATCTTAGTGTACGGATGAAAACGAAAACCACTGTATATGGTTATACATCTAATATTTCTGAGTTAATGCACTCAGCGACTATGCTCGTTACAAAGCCTGGTGCATTGACCTGTATGGAGGCTGTTACCATTGGGCTTCCTATGGTTTTCTTTAATGCTATTCCCGGTCAAGAAGAGGCTAATGCGGAGTTATTAGAAGAGCGAGGTTGTGCGCGTTGGGCTAGAGATATACATAATTTAGAGGACGTAGTGGCTGCATTGTTAATCAATCCGCCACGGTTACAACAAATGTCTGAACAAGCACGTGCTTGGCATGTAGATGGTGCTGCTAATATCGTAAACGAACTCATTCATATTCTAGATACAAAAACAGATGCACTTTCTACTAAGTGCGAGTTAGAAATACTATAAATTAAAAGGTCATCCCCGAAACTAATTTACCTACCATATGTATGGATTAGGTAACCATTAGCTTGGGGATGACCTTTTTATTATTCGCGTGCGAAATTATTGATAGTTTTCAATGTTTTCTGTACGTATCATTTGTAATGCGTTTAAGAAATCTTCTGTTGAAGTATGTTCCTCCAGTAGTGCTTGTAATTGATGAGAATCATCAAGGCTTACACTCCATTGGAATGAATCGGTATCGTCATATACATTGAATACGATTGGGGTATCGAGTGTATCTGGCATATGACCATCGTCGTCGGATACAGTTGCATAAGTACCATCGTCTAGTAGTTCAACAAAAAGTGTATCATAACCATCAAAGTCGATAATTTCAAAATCTAGAGCATCATAAAAATCTAATATTGCATCTGTTGCCATGAGAACCTCCTAATAGTATGTACTTATCATGTTGGATTACTGTCTAGTTATCTATCTGTATTCTACTGATGCGGTGTATGACTGTCAATGAAAATCTGTAGTATAATAAATAACATAATGATAATAGAGGAGTACGGGAATGAACGTAATTTGTTTACAGAATATAGAGAAATCGTATGGCACACGATTGTTATTTACCGATGTGTCCATAACATTTACAAATCAAAAACGATTGGGACTTGTGGGAATCAATGGAACTGGTAAATCAACCTTTTTAAAGATTTTAACAGGCCAGATGGAGTGTGATAAGGGTACTATTGAGCGCAATGGCAAGGCTACCATCCATTATTTAGCACAAACGCCAAGTTTTGATGAAGGTAATACCTTATTGGAAGCCATTTTAGATGGTGACCATCCGCGATTACAAATGGTAAAACGATTTGACAAGGCCAGTCGCGATTACCATTATATACAAGAACAGGGCGTATCTGATGAACGTATTGAGCGCCATTATATGCAGTGCTTAGAAGAAATGGATACCCAAGATGGATGGCAAGTAGAGCAAGAGGCGCGTATCATTTTGAGTAAATTGGGCTTTCACGATGTCAATATGTCAGTTAGCTTATTATCGGGTGGTCAAAAACGTCGATTGGCGTTAGGACAAGCCTTATTATACCCTTGTGATTTACTCCTCTTAGATGAACCTACTAATCATTTGGATGAAGATAGTATCGAGTGGCTCGAAACATATTTAAGCAATCGTCAAGGTGGTCTTTTAATCAGTACTCATGACCGATATTTTTTAGACTCCGTATGTAATGGTATTTTGGAATTATCCAATCGTCACATGTATGAGTACGAAGGAAATTATGAAAAATTTATTGAATTGAAAGCAAACCGTGAGGCACGCCAAGCTGCAACCGAGGAGAAACGCCGTCAATTTTTAAAGCGGGAAATCGAATGGGTACGCCGTGGTGCTCAAGCCCGTAGTACCAAACAAAAGGCCCGTTTGCAACGGTATGAAACGCTTAAAAATATGGAGAAAACTAGACGTCCTGATCAAATGGATCCGATTGCCTTAAAGACTCGATTGGGCAAGACTATTTTTGACATTGAACATTTATCCTTTGATTTTGATGGACGCCCTATGGTTGATGATTTTACATATCACGTGGTCCGTCATGACCGCATTGGTATCGTAGGTCCCAATGGGGTTGGTAAATCGACATTTATGAAAATCATCGATGGCACCTATGAGCCAGTATCAGGAACTATTGGCAAAGGCGAGACTGTTCGCATTGCACACTTTAAACAGGAATTGCCTGAATTTGATGAAAATATGCGTGTCCTTGATTATATAAAAGAGGACCATTCCTATATGTCGCTTGGTGATGGTACAACGTTAAGTGCAGGTCAAATTTTAGAACGCTTTTTATTCACCCCTGAATTACATGGTGTGCCTATTCGTAAATTATCTGGTGGTGAGCGTCGTAGATTGTACCTTTTAAAATTGCTTATGAGTGCGCCTAATGTACTTCTCTTGGATGAACCGACTAATGACTTAGATATCCCTACACTAGAGGTATTAGAGGATTTTCTTGATTCCTTCAGTGGCGTTATTATAACCGTGTGCCATGATCGTTATTTCCTAGACCGCGTGGTAGATAAATTATTTGTATTTACAGGCAATGGTCGTATCGATATCGTTCACGGATCTTATTCTGATTATAAGGCTGACATTGGTGAAAGTAACAATTCACCATTCTATGTACCTGAACAACAGAGTGCTAGTACTCATAGAACTGAGGCAAAATCTGATTCTATGGATACAATTGGTGCATCCTCTAGTACTGAATCTAGTCATACAGAAAGTCCTGTAAAGAAAGGCCTCAATAAGGCTGAAGAGGCAGAATATGCATCGATTATGGAGGAACTGCCAAAACTAGAACATCTTGTTAAAGGGTTGGATGTCATGATTGGCCAAGCCGGTACAGACTATGAAAAAATGCAAACCCTCATGGCTGAACGAGAAGAGACACAATCTCAAATCGATACATTGACTGAACGATGGATGGAATTAGAAGAACGTCTATAAATCTTTGTTTTATGCGATTTTTTAATACCTGATATGCATAGGAATTACTTTCAGAATCATTGATAAAAATCACATTTTGTAGTATAATTTCATCGATTAACGATAACAACGTTACCTAAGTAGGAGGAAACATGAGTAAGTACCAATTTTTAGATCGTCGTGTGGCCTATTGAAGAAGGCAATATTGCCATTGTGCAAGATTTATCTAAATGTAAAAACTGTTCTTTATGCCGTAAAGCATGCGCTGTTGATATGGGCGTATTCGACTATTACGATTTGACAACCAATGGAGATCATCCAATTTGTATCCATTGCGGTCAATGTGCATCTATTTGTCCATTCGATTCCATCAATGAACGTTCTGAAATTGATGAAGTTAAAGGCTAGCTATTGCGATCCCTAACAAAATCGTCGTTTTCCAAACTGCACCTGCTGTACGTGTTGGATTAGGTGAAGAGTTCGGCCTTGATGCGGGTACATTCGTAGAAGGTAAAATGGTAGCTGCTCTTCGTAAATTGGGTGGCGACTATATTTTAGATACAAACTTTGGTGCTGACATGACTATCATGGAGGAAGCATCTGAATTGTTGGAACGCGTTATCAATAGTGATGCGGTATTGCCTCAATTCACATCTTGTTGCCCTGCTTGGGTTAAGTTTGCTGAAACATTCTATCCAGAATTCTTGCCAAACTTGTCTACTGCTAAGAGTCCAATTGCAATGCAAGCGCCTACACAAAAAAAACATATTTTTGCTGAAAAAAATGGGCCTTGATGCAAAAACAAATCGTTGCTGTTGCAGTAACACCTTGTACAGCTAAGAAATTCGAAATTCGTCGCGACGAAATGAATTCCTCTTCTGAATACTGGGATGTACCAGAAATGCGCGATACAGACTACTGTATTACTACACGTGAACTTGCAAAATGGTTACGTGCAGAAGAAATCAACTTTGATGAATTAGAAGATTCTGCATTTGATCCATTGATGGGTGAAGCATCTGGTGGTGGTATCATCTTCGGTAATACTGGTGGCGTTATGGAAGCGGCTATGCGTGCGGCTTACAAACTAGCAACTGGTGAAGATGCACCTCAAACATTGATCCCATTCGAAGCCATTCGCGGTATGGACGGTGCTCGTGAAGCAGATGTTGTGATTGGTGATAAAACATTGCATGTAGCGGCTGTTCATGGTACAGGCAACTTGCGTAAATTCATCGAACGCATGCGCGCAGAAAACATCCATTACGATTTCATCGAAGTTATGGCTTGCCGCGGCGGCTGTATCGGTGGTGGTGGTCAACCACGCGTTAAATTACCAATGGCTGATAAGGCTCGTGAAGCTCGTATTGCGTCCTTGTATACTCGTGATGCAGAGGTACAAGTGAAAGCGGCTTGTGATAATCCAGATATCCAAAAATTATATGCTGAGTTCTTCGATGGCAAACCTATGAGCCACAAAGCACATCACATGTTGCATACTACATTTGTGAGCCGTGCAGAAGACTTAGGTCCTAATGGTGCATGTACACCTGCTACATGTCCAACGTCTGTACCTAATTTGAAAAAAGCAGCAGAAGCTGCAAAAGCGGCTGCAGAAGCAAATAAATAATTAATTATTTATAAAATTGGATAAAAATCTTGAAAATCCGCATAAAATAGCATATACTAATTATTGTGAGAGACAATAATATAATGATTCTTAGAGAGAGGTATATGTTAATGACATGGGGCGGACAGAGAGAAGGTTCTGGTCGTAGACCTCGTATGTACAAACGCGAATGTCGCTCGTTCCGTTTGACAGACGAGGAATATCAAATCCTGAAACCATTAGTAGAGGCTATTAGAACGCGTACAGATGCATCTAATAAGCAACACTTAGAGTACTTGAATAACTAAATATTGACATGGTGTATGTATATAAAATATCTTTTTGTACTCTTCCAATAATAGCAACTCTTATATATGCCATGTGAATAAGCGAAAGTTAGACCCTTTTGGGGTCTAACTTTTTGTAAATAAATACATAAGGTATAGGCATTTTAACTATACCCTAGTTATAATATGAGTATACAAGTTGTGAGTATAGGAGGTGTTAGCTTGTTACAAGATTTATTATCAGAGGATAATGTATCGTTTCATTATCCTGCTGAGACATGGGAAGATGTAATTCGTCACGGTGGTCAGCTCATGGTCGATGCTGGTTTTACAGAACCTACATACACAGAGGCTATGATTGATGTAGTTCGTGACATGGGGCCGTACATCGTATTGGCACCGGGTCTTGCTATGCCTCATGCGCGTCCAGAGATGGGGGCTAAGCAAGTAGGTACGGCTCTGGTAACGTTAGAAAAGCCTATCGATTTTGGTAGCCCAGAAAATGATCCCGTATCAGTAGCGGTATTTTTATGTGCGACTAATAAGGAAGAACATATTCAATTGCTTACAGATATTGCGACGCTCTTTGAAGATGAAGAATTTCTTGATGCAGCGGTAAATTTTGAAAGTATTGAAGATGTACAAGCCTTTTTTATCGGAACATCTTGATGAAGCGTAATTTTGGAGGTAAACTATGATTTCCATTTTAACTGTATGTGGTAATGGCATCGGTTCTAGTTTGATGCTAAAAATGAAAATTGAAGAAATTTGTGCTGAAAATAATATCGAAGCGCAAGTAGAATCAATCGATTTTAATGCGGCTCAAGGTCGCAAGGCTGATTTAATTGTTACTGTAAAGGAATTAGCAGAACAATTTGAAGACAAGGATGTAGCTATTGTACGTAGTTACATTAATAAAAAGAAAATTAAAGAAGATATTTTGGAACGATTACAACAAATCGCTAAGTAATTCATAGAGGGAGATAATTCTATGGAAATGATATTAGAATTCTTACGAGATGTATTGAGTCAGCCAGCGTTGTTGATTGGTATTATGTCCTGCGTTGGTTTAATCGCTTTGAAACGACCATTTCATAAGATTATGACTGGTACGTTAAAGCCAATTCTCGGTTATTTAATGCTTGCTGCTGGTGCTGGTGTTATCGTTAGCAATCTTGATCCACTTGGAAAAATGATTGAACACGGATTCCATATTACCGGTGTTGTGCCAAATAATGAAGCTATCGTAGCGGTAGCACAAAAGGTGCTTGGTGTTGAAACGATGTCTATCCTCGTTGTAGGCTTATTGATGAACTTATTAATTGCTCGTTTCACCAAATTTAAGTATGTATTCCTTACAGGTCACCACAGTTTATTTATGGCTTGCTTAATGTCTGCCGTGCTTGGTACTGCAGGTTTATCTGGTATTGAATTGATTCTTGTTGGTGGCTTCTTAATGGGCGCTTGGTCCGCTATTTCTCCAGCTATCGGTCAAAGCTATACTTCTAAAGTTACCGATGGCGATGAAATTGCATTGGGCCACTTTGGTAGTTTAGGTTACTATCTATCTGCATGGGTAGCAAAATACGTAGGTAAGGCAGAGGAAAGTACAGAAGATATTGAAATTCCTGAAAAATGGGGCTTCTTGCGTGACTCTACATTATCTACTGCATTGACCATGATTGTATTCTATTTGATTGCCGCTATTGCAGCGGGTTCCGAATTCGTATCAACTCTATCCGGTTCTATGAGTCCCTACTTATTTGCTATTATGAGCGCTATGAACTTTGCTGTAGGTGTAGCTATCGTATATTCTGGTGTTCGTATGATCTTAGGCGATTTGATTCCAGCATTCCAAGGTATTGCTACAAAAATCATTCCTAATGCAATTCCAGCGGTAGACTGTGCTGTATTCTTTACCTATGCGCCAACAGCCGTTGTATTAGGCTTTATTAGCTCCTTTATCGGCGGTATCATCGGTATGCTTATTCTAGGTGCTGTAGGTGGCGTACTCATCATTCCTGGTCTTGTACCTCACTTCTTCTGCGGTGCAACAGCAGGTATCTATGGTAATGCTACCGGTGGTCGCCGTGGTGCAGCTGTAGGTGCATTCCTTAATGGTTTGGCTATTACATTCTTGCCAGCACTAGCGTTGCCAGTTTTAGGTCAATTAGGTTTCCAAAACACAACATTCGGCGATGCGGACTTTGCCGTAATGGGTCTTGTACTTGGTAATGCCTTTGAATGGATTGGCATGGCTGGTATTTATGGCGTCGTTGTTATTGCAGCCCTTGTTCTTATTATTCCTAACTTCATTAAAACAAAAGGGAAAGTTATTAATTACGTAGAAGAGGAGTAATGAAAACAGCTGAGCAACATAGTAATGTCGTAATTCGATATATATTCTTAACCATTGGTGCTATAAGTTTTTGCCTTGGTACAGCAGGTATCGTATTACCAATATTGCCAACAGTCCCCTTTTATATGCTTACCTTATTTTGTTTAGCTCGTGGATCTGAACGCTTTCATAGAATGTTTTTGGAGTCCCAATTATATAAAAAGACAGTTGGTGCGTATGAACGCGATAAAGCATTGACGTTGCGGGCAAAGTTGTCCATTTTAGCTTCTGTAACTACAATCATGCTAATAGGTGCCTATTTTTCTAGAAATATTCCTATTGCCCTTATTATCATGGCAGTCGTATGGATTGCTCATGTTATAGCATTATTATTTGTAGTTAAAACAAAAAAAAATAATAATAATATGAAAATCCCTCCCTATTAGAGCATACTTTTAATGGGAGGATTTTTTGTACTAGCAGATTCCATTATATATAGAAGATGAATGTATATTTGTATTTTAATAAAGATTACATGAATTATTACTAAAAATGAATTTGACAATTAATCTCAAAATAATTACTATTAATGTATTGTTTATAATTTATATATATATGGTGATACTATGAATCCACATGCTCATATGAAATTACAATCGGGAGTATGCATGGCTAGACATACCGTATTTGATGGTATTGATTTGCTATTCCTTGATGTAAAGCGTGAAACGATTCAATTTTTCGCCCAAATCTCATACAAAGACCTTTGCAATTAATCATTGTGAAGAGGGCCGTATTGAATGCAAAGTTTCGCATCTGGAGAATACTTGTATATGGGGACCAGGGAGATATGTCGTTAGGGATGGCATATCAGGTCCGATTATCAACATGAAAAATTACTTCCCTACAAAAATCGTTTAAAGGGATAGTGCTATTAGTAGATGTAGAACGAGCACAGCATGTATTAGATACCCTTGTAGCTGATACACCAATTGATTTGGCTGCCATAGCAAATCGATTTTGTGAAAATACAGACTTTGGTATGATGATGGAGGAAACAGAGTCGGTTCGCCAAATTTTTTCCAGTTTATATAATGTGCCAGATCCCTATTAGATCTCATTATTTTAAGACTCAAAGATTGTAGAAATATTTTTTTATTATTGTCTGTAATCTCTACAGACTCCCATGAAAAACGAGGGTAGCTACCGAAAGCAACAGGTAGATATTGTAAAAGCAGTAGGTAAATATTTGTCTAAGAATTTCGTCAAACGTATAACCATTGATGATCTATCCCGTGATTTTGATGTTCCTGCATCAACCTTAAAACGTTGCTTTAAGGGCGTATATGGTGTGACAATTCATCAATTCATCAAAGAGTGTCGCCTTAATGAAGCGAAACGTTTACTACATGAAACGGATGAATCCATCTTACAAATTGCCAATGCCGTAGGCTATGAAAACGGTAGTAAATTTACAAGTACCTTTAAGGACTTTGTCGGTATGACACCGAGTGATTATCGTAGAGTATAATTACATATTGTTTAACTATATCTAACAAAAGTATCAAAATCGTATAATTTTGGTCTTTTCGGAGTAGATATGCATAATACACTTTGCTAACATATTAAATGTAAATGATTTTCAATGTCATTAGTTGTTAGCAAAGTGTATTTTTTATCTCCCCGAATATATAAACATGATGTAAAATTAAATATAGTTGAGTGAGATTATAAGAGGAGGAAACAATGAATCGGTGGAGCCGTACAAAGCGCTATTTAGTCCTATCTAGTGCGGTTGCATTATGGCTAAATGCACCTCTCGTCGTTTTGGCGGATAATGCAGCCGTTACGACAGATGTAGTTCATGTACAAGGCACATGGGCAGAGGAAGAAGCAAAGTTAAATCCACAGCAAGTGCAAAATCATTACCAAAAAAAGAGATTGAGAAGAAGCAGGCGAAGTCCGTCGAAGATATTATATTTACCCAAACGGGTGTATCTAGAACCGTTGATGCCATGGGACGTGTAGGTGTATCTATTCGCGGTGCAGAGGCTCGTCATACATTGATTCTTGTGGATGGTCAACCAGTATTGGGGGATTTTGATAAGTATTCTGGCGCAGCGGACGAAGTACAACGGTTAGGTGCCGAAAATGTAGAACGTATCGAGGTTATTCAAGGTGCGGCTAGTGCTAAATATGGCTCTGATGCGGTGGGTGGTGTCGTTAACATCATTACTAAGAAGGCTCTTAAGAAACCAACATTGCAAGTAAATGCCGAAGGGATGCGTCGTAAGAGTGATGGCGATTTATTCCCATTCCAAAACTTTTACATTCGAGCTGATTCGGGGCAGATGGGGAAATTAAAGGTTGGCTTATCAGGTAGTAAACGGGATTTAATGCCTGTCCTTGCATCGGTTAAACGCCGTGCATCAGGTATGGGCTTTGATTATGCAAAACATAATTTTAAGCCTAATGTGCTTCGCTATTATGGTGATGCCTCTGATATTGGCTTTGTGGCAACGTATGAGGCTAATAAAAATAATAAATTTGAAATGCGTTTAAACCGATATACAGAAGATCTTGTACGGGATATTAAGCACTCTGATTCCGATTTAGAGCCACAACAACATTTCAAACGGACTGCAGGTCGCAATACGATTAATCTTTCATGGAATGCTAAAGCGGGTAAAAGCGATTGGACAGTAGAAACAAACTACTCCCGCATTAAAGAAGATGACGTAGCGCTTATCAATTATACGGGACGATCATCTTATGAAGGTTCTAATGAGTTACGATATATCGATAATATCGACCATCGTCAACTAGATGTTCGGCTCAATGCAAATACGCAGCTTAATAATAAGCATCGTCTTAGTTATGGTGTTAGCTATGCTCGTGAAGAAGGTTCTGGTAGCCGATTAAAGAGTTCCCCAAATACGAGTACCATGTACATCGATCCTTGGGCGTATGATAAGAGCTTGCTTGTTGATAAGCTAGATCGTCTTGTGCGTAAAAAAGGGGATAACAGTGTTAAGGTTTATTCCCATATTCATGATTATAAATTTATAAACTCCAGTAGCGGTATGCCACAATGGGATATGGATTATGAATATTATGGTGCTGAAACGGATGCGCAAAAACCAGGCATTACATACGATGATTATGTAAATTATGGATTGTCTGAAGGGGCTATTAGCTCTTGGTCTAGTACATCCCCTAATAATCAACCGATATCCGATGACTTTAGAAACCGTTATAATGCATTAAAATCACGGTTAGAAGCTGAAAATCCAGACATGGCTAACACCCGTTCTAATATCGTAGGCGACTACTTTAAATATGGCGAGTCCAGTGATCCAGAAATGCGTAAAAAAGCGCCAAAACTGAATGGTAAGGCATTCTTAGAAGAGTATCGTAATCGCGACCAACGATTGACGACTGGTCAAGGTACGATTCGCAAGATGAATGCTTATATCTCCGATACTTGGCAAGTGAATAAGAACCTTACCTTTGTTCCTATCATTCGACTAGATAATAGTAGTTTGTTTGGTTCCAATTTATCCGCTTCCATGGGGATGACATACAATGTGAAAGGCAATCCTCATCGTCGATTTAAGGCCAATGTTGGCACTGGTTATACAGAACCTGGTATGGGCGAATTGTGGTATAACTGGGAAATGTATGCGTCTAATCCGGTAGGTATTGGCGTAGCAAAACTCGGTTGGTACTGGGCTGGTAATCCAAATTTAAAACCTGAAAAATCGCTCAATATTGATATGAGCTTAGAAGGTGAAAATAAAAACACCTATGCTCGTGTTGGTGTATTCCATAACCGCATCAAGAACTATATGTCGGTTTACTTTACAGGAGAATTCCAAGATTTTGCACCATATTTGAAAGGGGATGCAAAATACCAACGTGCCCCAGATATGATTTACAGCTTTAAAAACATCGGTATGGCTGAAATCACAGGCCTTCAAGCGGAAGTACAACAAAAATTTGGTAAATATTGGTCCGGTAAATTAGGATATACCTATTTGCATGCTATTAATAAGAGCGATCCAACGATGCCTCGGCAATTATTGGATAAACCAGTGCACAAGGTAGATATTGGTGTAACCTATGACAATCCAAAAACTGGTTGGAATGGATCTATTTGGGGTGATTACTACATCAATATGCTGGATAGTAACACATTGAACAATGGTGGTAACTACTGGCCAGATATTTTATCCGGTGATGCAGGTGTGTACAAAAAGCAAGTTTACCAAAAAGAAAAACATTTGGCATTTGGAATTTGATGGTCCAAAAACGATTTAACAAGAATGCCATGATGTACTTTGGTATTAATAATATCTTTAATCATCGAGATGATGACCGAGCAACGCAAGAACGTGTATATCGTATCGGCGTTAATCTTAAGTTTGGTGGCGGCGATGCTAAGACTACGCCAATCGGAAAAGATGGTAATAAAGCTATTGATGCAAATGGTAGCGTAACTAATGTAGCGGTCGGTAATGAAGCAGGCGTACAAAATATATCCGAAGTTGTTAAACTAACTGACTTTATTCGTCCTGATTTTGATACGACTAAGGAACGTGGCGTCACATTTATCGGAGATTATCGTGCACGCTGGATGTCTCACGACGGCACCAATCGTCCACAATCTCCATTCCGCTCTAATTCAGCCATCGGTTCTGCTAAAGCGAATATGTACGATTCTAATCGCCATAGTTTTGAACAACGCATTCGCCTTGGTCTTGATGCTCGCATCAACCCGTTCACAAATCTCTCCGTTATCGGTAGCATGACCGGTATGAGCGGCGTTGATACAAGTTGGACTAAATCGGAGTCAAAAGGTTTCAATCATCAACGTCTTGATACGGTTGATCTTACAAGACATGTCAAGAAATGGGATGTTTCTGTGGGTCGTTTAAACGAACCTATGGGGGCTAGTGGATACTGGTTTGGTCAATCCTATGATGGGGTTCGCGGTGTATGGACTGGTAATGATACCCAAGTTCGCGTTGGTGTAGGTAGCTTTAAACATAGCACGGGTATTAGTGATTCTGCGTATACTCATGTGGTACATGAAGTGATCACTAGACCGCCAACAGCAGCAGAGTTGATTGGTATTAACCGTGATGAATATCCTTACGATATCAATAATGCTACAAAAACAGGGTCTGATGGTGAAAGCAAGTCCAGTGATGATGCACCAGCACCAGATAGCCCTTCAGGTATTTATGAATCTACCTATAAAGGTAAAGTAGATACGATTTACTTCTATCAACAGCTTAAGGATTTACAGGATGAGTATGAAGCGTATAAAGAATCATTGAACCTCAGCTGGAGCAATCCAAATCGCGATCAAGAGCTTGAAAAGGCTAATGCAAAGCTCGCAGAAACACAACAAAAACAAGCTCAAGTGATGAGCCGCTTACAAGATATTCTTACAAAGGCATACCCTACAGATATGGCTGAGAAGAAATTCTCCCTCGATATTCCATCTGGTGGTTATACAATGTATGAAATCACTAATAAGAATACAGGGGAAAAACTCTATAAGACCGGGGACATTATGTATAATGTGAACTCTTCTTTATACCCTGAATACTTAAAAGAAAAGGCTAAAGGTCTTATCGTATCTACTGATAATAAAGAGGCTTTAGTAAATCCTAAAGCCTATGTTGAAAAACATAGTGACGAAATCAATCAATCCGTAGCAGAAATTGCTAAATATAATGCTACAGATAACTGGAGCAACTATAACAATAGTGAGCTTGATGTGGTTTGGGTTAAACAGCCAGATGGCACGTTCAAACAATCTTATGATTACTATGGACAACCAGCTAGTGATTATGAGTTCACTGGTTACTTAGGTGCTAAAACATATAAATACGATAGTGGTAGTTATGTATTTAGTGATTATGATGCTAAAGATGCGATTTACAAAAAGAACTTTACAATGTCCTCCAATGATTATGGTGAAGGTAGTTCTGACTATGGTTGGGGCATGCCAAATGCATTGTTCAACTATATGTATAATCTTGAAAAGGTTGTACATGATGCAGAGTCGGAAAATAAATTACCACGTGAAGCGATTGGTAAAATCATCGGTAATATTATTCAAACAGAAGGCATTGTTCTTGAAAAAGATACAATTCCACCTATTGAAACAGCAGCCTTTGTTCAAGTGAAGAAACAAATTGGCGACCGTCTTGGCCTACAAGCATGGTACTTACGATCCTTTAATGGTAGTAAACGTACATTCTTAAATGCCAATGGTCATGGTAATGATGAACAAAGCTTCTCTAATATTGCCAATGTATTTGGCATTGGTGCTAAATATCAAATCGGTGAAAGTGCAGTACTTACTGTAGATTATGGTCAAAATAGATCGAAATTTGGCCGCTACATGAATGGTAATACTGTATATGACCATGAACGTGGAACCGCAGACTTTACTGTAAAAGGTCACCAAATGGGCGGTACACCTCATTTCTGGATGGCTCGCCTCGACATTGGTCGTGCTGATATCGATATTCCTAAATCATGGAATGCGTTCATAGATTATAAATACTTCGCTCATGGCTCATTCCTCGGCGGTAATGGTACAGGTGCTGTACCGGATCGTTACCTCGATGGTATTCGCAGCTTTACATTCGGCGCTGGGTATGTACCGCGCAAGAATTTACTCCTTGAAGCATTCTATACATTCGATGCTAAGGGCACAAATAAACGAGATACTTTATATGGTAATGAAAGCTTTAAGTTAGGCGATTATGCAAGAATTCAAGGAACCTACCGGTTCTAATGTACAGTCTGTAAACAGACAGAAAGGTTTATTAGTATGGAAAATCTAAATTATGTCATTCACTTGTTTCATAGTGGCGGATATGTAATGTATCCATTATTATTCTTGTCTCTTATGGTCATTGCAATCGCTGTAGAACGCGCTTTCTATTATCGTAAATATGCGGGAAAAACCTATATGGTGACTCATGCGGTTAATGAGTATGCAAAATTGCAAAAATGGGATGAAATAGAAAAGGTAATCAAAGAAAATCCATCCATTGCAAGTCGTATTGCTGAAGCTGGTTTGAAAAACAGCGCTACTGAAGAAGGTATGAAAACGGCATTCTCTGATCAAATGGGGGTTGATGCAGTAGGCTTCAGAAAATATATGGATTACTTAAGTGCAACCGTTACAATTTCCCCATTGTTGGGCCTACTTGGTACTGTAACAGGTATGATTGGTTCCTTTAGTATCCTCGATGCTGGTGCGGGTGCATCTGCTATTACTGGTGGTGTAGGGGAAGCCCTTATCGCAACGGCGTCTGGCCTATGTGTAGCCATCATGGCTTTTATTGTGTATACCTTCTTTAGCCATCGTTTGGACTCTATTATCAACCAAATTGAAAATATGTGTGTTAACATCATTACTGCAAAACGAGAAGGGTGGAAATAACTATGAATTTACAAAGTTTTCGTATGAAATCCAAGCCTGAATTCATGATTATCCCTATGATTGATATCATATTCTTCCTATTGGTGTTCTTCATGATGAATAGCTTACAAACAATAGCCCAAAAGGCTTTGTCTGTACAGTTGCCACAGGCAACAACCGCATCTGCACCAGCTCAATTACCAGTGGTGCTTACATTAGATGCAGAAGGTCACATAACAATTGATAATGTCCCAATGAGCATTGATGCGGCCGAGGCAATGGTAAAAGAACGAATTGCACAAAATCCGAATGCTAGCGTTATATTACAAGCGGATAAACGCTCTGCTCACGGACAAGTAGTGGCAATTATGGACATGCTTAAACAAGCTGGCGTTAAACGCTTAGCTATTGCAGCAGAACAGAAAGGATAACTATGGGATTAGGCATATCATGGAAAAAAGCAGCCATAATATCCGCCGTAGTTCATCTAATCATTCTCTTTATTGCCGTTATCTTTTTCGTAGTTGTTCCGGCTATTCAAGAGCAGGAAACCTATGAAGTCGATCTCACCCAAAGTGTGCTCGACGATGGCGGTAGTGGTCACGCTGGTGGTGGCGGCGGTGATAGGTCATCTCTATTCCCAAAACCATTGTCTGCAGATGAAGTGGCGGCAAGAACAAAGGCTGTAGTAGCGAATGTAGAACCATCTACAGCGACGGATATTCCTGATGCGGTAGATGTCCCAAGTAAGGGTAGTGAAAATACATCAAATGTATCTGGTGAAAGCGGTGGTGCCGGTAATGGTCCAGGATCTGGTGGCGGCGAAGGTGGCGGCCATGGTACTGGTACAGGAACGGGCGTTGGTGAGGGACAGGGCGAAGGTGAAGGCTCTGGTACCGGCAAAGGCTCCGGTGGTGGTCATGGTCGAGCTCATGTCGCTTTTGATAAACAAGGCTTTTATAATGCTGTAAACAATCAAAAGGTGATTCCTCAACAATACATTCGTCAACATAGAGAAGTTCATGAAACAATTTACGTATTTGTACGTATTGATACAAATGGTAATGCTGTTGAACAATATGTGGAATCTGGCGATGACCCATTGTTGAGAGAAGAGGCTATGGCTGCGGTAAATCGTGCATTACCATATCAAAATCCAACAGACGACATTCAACCGGTAACTGTTCCGGTACGATTTGACCTATCCGAAGGTACAGATGACGATGATTAATCATACATAATGTAAGGAGATAAATATGGGTACTATTATTTTATATTCTTCCCTCACTGGGAATACAAAAAGCGTAGCAGAGGCGATGGCCTCTGTTATGCCTGAAGGTACACCTTGTGTACCGGTAAAAGAGGCACCGGCCAATCTAGGGGATTACGATACTGTATTTTGTAGGTTTCTGGGTGGATCGTGGCACAGCTAATAAAGAAGCTGCTAAGTTGATTGAAACCCTTACCAATAAACATATAGTATTCTTTGCTACACTGGGCATGTATGCCGATTCTGATCATGCTCGTGAAAGTATTGAAAAGGCATCTGCCTTATTGCCTAATAAAGAATCTCTCGTAGATGGTTTTGTATGCCAAGGCAAAATCGATCCTAAGGTTATTGAGATGATGTACAAAATGTTCCCACCAGGATCTGCTCATGGACAAAGCCCTGAACGTGATGCATTGCATAAGGCGGCAGAAACGCATCCTGATGAACAAGATTTTGCAAATGCGAAAGAATTTGCTAAATCTGTGCTTGCAAGTTGCAAGGCTAATGAGTGAAAGGGGGAACGTATGAGTTTAGCGAGTTTTTTCGAATCGATTCCAGAAAAACAACGGAATCTGCAACTAGGATTGGCCTGTGATAATCCTATGAGTGGCGCCTTTCCTCATAAGCGCGTTGTTCATGCAGGCCTTAATGGGACTTTAATTTCACCGAAGGAATCACAATCTGTATGGGATACTGTAATGCGTGGTACTCCTAAGAGGGGGCAAATGCAGTGTGCTTATATACATATTCCATTCTGCAAGACAAAATGTACGTACTGTGGGTTCTTCCAAAATGGTACAAGTCAAAGTATTGAAGATAACTATATTGATGGCCTTATTGGGGAACTTAAGCTGGCTAGTGAATGTCCACGCTTAAAGGATGGTCTTATCCACGCTGTATTCATTGGCGGTGGCACACCGACATCCTTATCTCCAGCAAACTCTGAGCGCTTGTTAAAAGCGATTAAAGAATACTTACCACTAGCTAATGATTATGAGCTTACGCTAGAAGGTCGCATTCATGATTTGATTCCTGAAAATCTTGAAGTATGGATGAATAATGGCGTTAACCGTATGTCTATTGGCATCCAATCCTTTAATACTGAAGTGCGCCAAATGGTAGGTCGTTTAGATACAAAAGAAACCGTACTAGAACGGCTAGCGGCCCTTAAGGCGTATGGTCAATGCTCTGTTGTGATCGACTTGATTTACGGATTGCCTGGTCAAACAATGGAGGTTTGGGAACAAGATTTAGCTGATCTAGTAAAATCTGGTGTAGATGGCGCTGACCTATATCAATTGAATGTATTCGATGGTAGTGATCTAAACCGCGATATTGCGAGCGGTAAGGTGCCACCAGCAGCCACAACGTCTATGCAAGGGGATATGTTTGAATTTGGCCGTACCTATTTAGAGGCTCGTGCCTATCGAAGATTGAGTGCCGCACACTGGAGTGCTAATAATCGTGAACGTAGTTTATACAATATCTTAGCTAAAGCAGGTGTACCGATGTTCCCATTCGGCAGTGGTGCAGGGGGTAATGTGGATGGTTATGGGATGATGTTACATCGTGCGCTTAAACCATATGAAGATATGGTAAGCCGTGGCGAAAAACCATTTATGGCACTTATGAAGCAAAGTGATTTACAACCATTTGTAAACCAAGTAGTAAGTCAATTGGAACAAGGCTATTTGGATATCAATACATTAGTGGCTATGGATTCTCGTTTAGATGAATTGAATTGGTTGTATAAACTATGGGAGAAACGAGGCCTAGTTTCGTATAATGGCTTATTGTATAAATTGACATCAGCTGGTGAATTCTGGACTGTAAATATTACGCAAAGTACATTGGAGGCTATGGAATATATTTTAACTGGTAAAAATTCCTTTGCCTTAGAATCCGTAGCGGCCCAAGATACAAAGACTACATCTAAAGAAAATCCTAACCAAGAGGTACGTGGTATTGGTCAAGGTAAGGCTAATATTTCCGTACCGACAGATGAAGATAGTGAAGTACAACGTAAAGAAGCTCTCATGGCAAAAGCGAAAGAGGAAATTGCCAAGAGTGGTGCCTCTGGTGAAGCGGCAAACCGCATGGTGCAAGCTATGGCGAATTTGAGCGCTGATGAAATTGAATACATGATGGAACGTATGATGTCCTAATTATCACTAACAACCTCTCATATAAATAACTACAAACATTGACAGGTACGTTTTATCTTAGTATTAAAACCCTAGATTACGATCTATTCTTTAAACTAGACTATTCAGTTTAACGAGAATATATCGTGGCCTAGGGTTTACTTTTTATGTTTCGGAATGTATTCTGTACATATAGTTATACAAGGTATTAGGAGGTTAGTATGAATGCATTTCCTAACGAAGTGATAGATATAGTTGGTATTGGGGCTAGTACCTTAGATCGATTCATCGTGGTTGATCATTTTCCAACGGGGCGTGAGGTGCAAGAGGCCATCTCATCTACTACAGATGGCGGCGGGCCGGTAGCGACTGCACTAGCCACGGCTGGTAAATATGGATCTCGGACGGTAATGATTGACCGTATTGGGGATGATATGGTTGGACGCTATATTCTAGAGGACTTTCATAAATATAATGTCAATACAGAGGGCATCCAAGTTGATGCGGATGCTAAGAGTGGAACTGCAACGATTCTTGTGAAACAGAAGACAGGGGAACGGGCTGTATTTTTTTGAACGATCTACTGCAACTGAGCCTGAGTTCTTAGAGGCTCATAAACAACTCATAGAATCTGCCTATATTTTGCATATCAATGGTAGACATCGCAAACTCATGCGCTCTGCTATGGCCGTTGCAAAAGAGGTAGGCACTATTATTTCTTTAGATGGTGGTGCTCAACGCTACGATGAAGATATGAAGCCTATTACAGAAGCCAGTCACATCGTTATCGTAGCTCGAGACTATGCTGAAAAATATACAGGCACAACTAATTTAGAAGATGCTTGTCGTATCATTCATGAACGAGGAGCCTTCATAGCAGGTGTTACCGATGGTGCTAACGGTAGTTATTTTGTATGGCCTGATGGAACATCTTATCGATGTGAACCATTTTCTCAAGCTACTGTAGTAGATACAACGGGGGCTGGGGATAGCTTCCATGGTGCTTTTTTGTATATGCTTACAAAAACACTTTGCAAAATAGCAGATGGTACTAACACATCAACTATGAATGAAACGAGCCAGTCCTTAAATGCTATCGATTTACTCCATAGTTGTGCGCACGAGGACTTAGAAAAAGCGGCTACTTTTGCTTCCTGCTGTAGCAGCTCTTAATACGCAAGGAATTGGCGGCCGCAGTCCATTGCCGAGTTTAGAAGATATCAAGGCGCTTATAGGATAGGATTATGGTTATGTGGAAAAATACTTCAAAAATCAAGTTCAGCAATATATGCAACATAATCCTTATCGTCTATTAGCTCTTAGCTTTTTGGCTGTTATGACTATAGGGACGATATTGCTCATGTTGCCCCTATCAAATGCTCAAGGCCATAGTACAGCGCTTGTAGATGCAGCTTTTACCGCAGTATCTTGCGTTTCTGTAACAGGATTGGCGACAGTAGATACCTATTATCATTGGTCCTTGTTTGGCAAAATCGTCATGGTAATCCTTATCCAATTAGGTGGTTTGGGGATTGTTTCCTTTACCACTATTATCGCTCTAGTATTAGGGCGACGGGTAGGTCTAAAAAATCGCGTGCTTTTATCTGAGGATGTAGGGCAAGATGGAATGAAAGGGCTTTTACACATTACGAAAAAGCTAACTATTTATACCTTTTGTGCCGAAATTATTGGTGGTATTCTCTATACCATTCAGCTATATCCTTATATTGGTGATGCTGCATTATATACGGGAATCATGCAATCCATCTCGACCTTTTGTAATGCAGGGTTTATATTCTTTGATAATAATCTACCTTATGCCATGGTGGGCGATGTATTATTTAATATAAATACAATGGCCCTTATTGTAATAGGTGGTTTCGGATATCTCGCAACCTTTGATATTTGGTCGCATCGCAAGCTACGACGTTTTGTAGATTTAAAACTACACACAAAAATAATGTTAGTTGGCACAACGGTGCTCATCCTTTTAGGGACTATTATTTTCTTGGGAGTTGAGTGGGCGAATCCCAAAACTTTTGGTCCTTTACCTATATGGAATAAGGTCATGGCTGCTCTATTTCAATCGATTACCCCTCGTACGGCAGGTCTTGCAACTGTAGATTATAATGATTTACATCCCATAACTCTGTTTATTACCATCATTTTTATGTTTATCGGGGCAGGTCCTAACTCCACAGGAGGAGGTGTTAAAATTAGTACTATTGCTGTCGCTTTCTAGCATCGCGTACATTATTTAATAACCGTTCTGATACAGAGGTTTTTGAACGTCGTATTTCGTTGGTTACTGTCCTTAAGGCAAATGGGATAATCTTTTTATCCATCCTTCTTGTTTTGCTTGCTACTTGCTATTTAGCTTGGGATGAGCCGTATAACTTTATTCGAATACTTTTTGAGGTAACCTCTGCCTTTGGGACCGTAGGTCTTTCGACGGGGATTACACCTGATTTATCTGAAAGTAGTAAATGGGTGTTGATGCTTGTCATGTTTACGGGCCGTGTTGGGGTTATGACTGTTATTGGTACTTGGGCGTTAAGAACGGCACCGACTAAACCAATTAGCTATGCAGAAGAGCGTGTATTGTTATAAAAACAGATTAGATTGAATATAAAAGGGGGCATATATGAAACATAAAACGATAGCAGTAATAGGTCTTGGTCAATTTGGTGGCACTGTTGCCAAGATGTTAGCTTCCATGGATCATGAGGTATTAGGTGTAGATATTGATCCAGAAGTTGTACAGAAAATTTCACCATTTATAACACATGCTATAGTTGCAGATACAACCGATGAAGAGGCAATCAAAGCATTGGCGCTAAGCCAGTTTGATATGGTTATTGTGGCTATAGGTGGAAATCTTCAAGCTAATCTAATGACAGCTATGCTTCTTAAAGAGTTAGACGCACCTAAAATTGTGGCCAAGGCTGAAAATAATATACAAGGTAAAATGCTTCATAAAATAGGTGTAGATCAAGTGATTTACCCTGAATATGATATGGCATTACGTCTTGTACAATTTTTAACTAGAGACCATGTGATGGATTATTTACAACTATCCAAAAATATTAGTCTTATAGAAATAAAAATGCCTTCATTTATGGTTGGCACATGTTTGAAAGATTCCAATTTGCGTGAGAAATATAATCTTAATGCAGTAGGCATAAGACGCGGTGAGGATTTAGAAGTTCCACCAAACCCAATTACCATCCTCGGTGAAGATGATAAATTATTAGTTATTGGGAATAATTCTGATTTAGATTCATTAACAGTGTAGTAAGTATACGAAACAGATATAATTATATCGAAAAATTATGATACAATAGGAATAGAATTCAGTATAGGCCGTACGTATTCGTATGGCCTTTTTAGATAGAAAATGAAGGATAGTATGACAGAAGAACAATATATAACGGCTCTCAAAAAAACAATCCCCATGGCGTACGCAATATCCCTAATCCTACAGAGGAAATGCAGTTAGTCTGTGTGGAACAGAATGGGATGCTATTACAGTACATTAAAAATCCTACTGATCGAGTAATTGAAACTGCGTTAGCACAGTCGCCACGAGCCATTCAATATGTGGACAATCCAAGTGACGAATTATTGATTTCATTAGTCAAACAAGATTGGGCGGTACTTGAGTATATTCAACATCCATCAGATGATGTGGTTCGCATTGCCTTAGACCAATCGGGCTGGGCCATTCGATATATTACAAATCCATCAGAGGAATTACAGTTAAGGGCTGTAGAAACACAATATGATGCATTGCAATATATTGCCAATCCATCAGAGCGGGTTCAAATGGCTGCTGTAAAATCTAATTATTTATCATTGCGCTATATCCAGAATCCGACATTGGACATTTTGAAAGCCGCCGTGTTACAAGATCCGCAGGCTATGCGTCAAATTACGAACCTAGATTTAGATACAGTGGTAGAGCTATTGAAGGTTTCTACATTGATACTTGGGTATGTACCGAAACAAATAGGCTTGACTGTCGATATGGTTCGACAAATTATAACTGAAATGATTGCAAATCCTGCTGTAGAAGATCGCTATGTGCGAGAAATCGTAAGCAATCCTGCCATTGGTGGACGCCAATCAACATGGCCCATCGATGTATTGTCATTAGTTGATGCATATGGATCTATAGAGGCAAAGAAAATTGCTATTGATCAGTATTTACTATATTAATTAAGAAGGAGTCATAATGAATTTTACAGATACAATGGCTAGTGTGGAATTGGTACTAGCCGCTAATCAAGTACCATTGCTCGTCGGTGAAACGGGGATTGGTAAAACATCGCTAGCAGCGCGCGTAGCAGAGTCTCATGATTGGGAACTCGTCACCATTGATGGTAATCTTTTAAAAGAAGGCGAAATAGGCGGTTTGCCTACGGTGGAAACTGTATCTCATAAAGATAGTAATGGGGCGGTTAAAGAAATAAAGACCACCGTGTATGCTGTTCATCATACATTAGAACATGTGTCACGAGCTGTTAATGCAGGTCGTCATGTATTGCTATTTATCGATGAAATTAATCGTGCAGAGCATGCGGTGCAACAAGAATTGATGAACTTAATTTTGAACCGAGAAATCAATGGATTTGCTTTGAGCGATGATGTGCGCATCATTGCGGCTATGAATCCAGAGGATTCCTTTGACTACCAAACGATTGATATGGATCCAGCCCAACAAAACCGTTTCGTATGGCTTTATATGGAAGCGGATTATATGCAGTGGATTGACTGGGCTATTTCTGCAGGCATTGAAGATAAGGTGGTGGAATTTATCTCCTCTTATCCAGATTATTTAAATCAACGTCATGAAGATGACATCGATGCGACACCGCGTTCCTTTGAACGGATATCTCATATTTATGGTATCTATAAGGAAGGTGGTTATAGCCGTGAAGTATTCCAAAATGTTATCCGTGGTAATGTGGGTAAACTCATTGCGGAGGCCTTTGTTAATTTCGTTGAAACTGAACAAGAGCCATTGATTTCCTTTGATGATGTGTTAGAGGCTGTGCATAAACCGGGTGCCATTATGTCCTTGCAAGAACGTGTTAATGGTGAAAGTCTACTCGCCTCTATGTTTCTGCGAAAAATATGTTGTATCGTTTGAATCGTAATAGTAATGCCGAAGAAGTTCATTACTTTATTGAGTTCATCACATTGTATCCAGGTGATTTGCGCATTGCTGTTATGAAAGATTTACGTAACGCATATGCTCATGTGTATAGCTATGCTATTGAGGATGAGCTCTTTATTGAAACGTTTTTTGAAGCCAATCGTTAATTGTGAAAGTGCATATGACAGGTAGAAATTATGAATCGAAATTTAGATAAAGACGATATTCGGGATGCGTCTGACCTGCTTACTCATATAGACGGATGGGAGAAGACTGGACGCTACGATGAAGAGGCTATCAAGGAACTCGATCGCTGGCATAGAAAGCGTAATCAGATTGCTCGTGATGCGGATGCGTTGTATGAGCAACTATACGCACGTTATCAAGCGTATGTAGATGAACATCCAGTGCATAAACAACAGGCAGAAGATATTGCTGTAGATATGGTAAATCACAATATGTCGGATAGTCATATTGGCACGATAGGCAAGGGATTAACGGAACTGTATGAGGGTGAAGGCACAGATCTCGATGTGTTGACACAACACGTACTAGCCGATGGCTATGAACAACGGTTATGGCATATCTTGCATGATGTAAATAGTTTATTACTTGACGAGGATCAATTCTTTGGCTATTTTTATCTACAAATGACGCATCGTGTACGCTTAGACATGACCAGCGCTTTTGGTGTTAACCTCAAACACGGTGGCTATGTGCTATATGTGAATCCTTTCATTATGTTACGACAACCGCCGGATGTTATGAAAGATGGTATTAAGCGAGAAATATTACATGTTATATCCGCTCATTTGATGCGGGTCAAAGAACTGAGTCAACGGTTTAATAAAAAAGCTGTTCACATGGCTATGGACATGGTTGTAAACGATTATTTAGAACATGTAGACCGCGATGCTATAACCGTTGCCAATGTAAATGCAAGATATGGTCTTTTACTAAAGCGATTCCGTACTTTAGAATATTATGCAAAGGCCATTGATAAGGCGATGCAGGAAAAACCAGATCTTTTTATAGCTGTCGAGGATTCCAGTCAAATCATAGCCATGGAGTTTAATGCTGATTCAAGCCATGATATTTGGGATGAGTCCGATGCTATCGATACAGAGACGATGGATAAAATTACGGAACGCTATATCAACGAAGCATCAAAAGGGGATATGGAAGGTTATGTAAAAAGCCTTATCGATACATTCCAAAAGACGCGCCGTTCCTTGCCATGGTATTTTTATCTTAAAAAGTTGATGGGCAAGGTGGCTAGTGGACATAAAAAAACGACGATGCGTCGCAATCGTCGTCAACCTGAGCGTCTGGAATTATCTGGCACATTACGCCAACATAAGGCGAATGTGTGGGTAGCCCTCGATATGAGCGGTAGCATTACAGATGCGGAATTTACCAATGCTTTAGAACAAGTATTACAAATCGTACATGCCTATAATCATCGTATTACCATTGTAGAATGTGATAACGAAGTACGTCGTACCTACACAATGGAAACTGTGAAAGACGTAAAACCACGACTCGATGTGCGTGGGTCAACAGCCTTTTCACCTGTATTCTCCTTAGCCAATCAACATCACGTAGATTTACTCGTATACTTTACGGATGGGAAAGGCGAAGACCGCCTTCGCGAAGCTCTAAAAGGATACAAAGTACTTTGGGTCCTTACGGGCTCTGAACCTAAACTATCCTTGCATAATCCGCACGGCATAGTTCGTGAAATGGGCTATGTAGCCGTTGACGAAACACAAGACATCGACGAATTCGTGAGAATGAGCAGTCGGTCGGGGTTTTCCATGGCGAATCAAGAGTAATCATTGCTTAACAATCTTAACTAGACCATATTATTTACGGCAGAGGGAGGTGTGGGTGTCTAAAATCTTCCACCGGCTATTTCTTCCCCCCTTCGGGGCTCAGGCCAAAGTCAGATTTTAGACACCCACACCTCCCTTTTGAACGTAGATGATATTTGCTCCATTAAGATTGTTAAGCAGCTGATTACTTCGGGTATAATAAAGAAACGGGCCAAAGTCAGATTTTAGTCACCCTCGTCCCCTTTCTGAACGTAGATGCTACCAAGCTTATTAAGATTGTTAAGTCACTGATTACACTAGGGTTCTAGAATTAGAACAGGCCTGTTCTAATTTTAAAATGCATATATCAAGGGCGGGGAAGGTTAGATTTTAGACGTCCCTATATCTTTTTTTGAGTGTAAATACTATTTAATTTATTGAGATTATGAAAGTATTCTTCTAATATAAAAGGACGCAATTGCGTCCTTTTTGCACTCTATTGATTTATCTGTATTAGTTTTATAATAGATAAATTACCAAGGTGGAATGACAAAAATGGCCCCCAAACTCTGACTTTGGCCTGAGCCCGTAGGGCGAAGAAAAAGCCGGTGGAGGAGTTTGGGGGCTGTTTTTGTCACAACGTTGTAATTAGTTGTTTAAAACAATAGAAGAACCTGGATCGATAATAACTGCAGTTTGGTTGTATTTGCCTTCTACTAGGCTTGTGAATACAGCTGGTTCGCGGTCGATGACAGGCCATGTTTTGTAGTGGATTGGGATGGAGATGCGAGCTTTTACATAGCTAGCTGCAAGGGCTGCATCTTCGACGCCCATTGTGTAGTTATCGCCGATAGGGAGAAGTGCGTAGTCGATATCGCCAAAGCGGTTTAATAGTTTCATGTCGCTAAAGAGGGCAGTATCGCCTGCAAAGTATACGATGTCGCCGAAGAAGTTGACGATGCAACCTGCTGCGTGACCACCTGGTACGCCAGCGCCATGGAAGGCTGGAACGATACGAACGGAACCAAATTCAAAGTCATATTTGCCGCCAAGGTGCATCGCGTGTGTACGGCAACCTGCAGCAGCTGCTTTGCCAGCAACTTCAGCTGTAGAGATTACGAGCGCATCGTTAGCTTTAGCGATGAACTCTGTGTCGCCGTAGTGATCATCGTGACCGTGGCTGACGAAGATGTATTGGCATTTAATATCTTCTTTTTTTGCGATGTCCCATGTATTGCCTGTTAAAAATGGGTCGAAAATCATGGATACGTCACCGTTTGTTAACATAAAGCACGCATGGCCGAAATAAGTTAATTTTGTTTTCATAGGAACACTTCCTTCCTCATATATACTAATTTAATTATATTGTATAATAGAAATGGAAAAAGTAAAACTATTGATGTACATTTATACATAAAATAAGGAAATATTATGGAATTAACACATTTTGATGAACAAGGTAATGCGTGGATGGTGGATGTTTCGGAGAAGGACCATACGCATCGTATTGCGGTAGCAGAAGGTTTTATCGCCATCAATGATGCCATTTTTGAGCGCATTCAAGGAGGGACGATGAAGAAGGGGGATGTTTTATCCGTTGCTCAATTGGCTGCTATTATGGGGGCTAAACAAACGAGTAATCTCATTCCGTTGTGCCATCCTTTGATGCTTACGAAGGTAGAGGTTCATTGCCACCTTGTTGATGATGAAAGTTTAGCTTTCACAACGGATACACATAATAAAGCGGTTAAAAATTACGGCTACGGTTAAGACAACAGGGCAAACGGGTGTCGAAATGGAGGCCCTTACGGCTGTTCAAGTGGGACTTCTCACGGTGTACGATATGTGTAAAGCTATCGATAAGGGCATGATTATGGGACCTACCTATCTTGTCGAAAAAGATGGTGGTAAGAGCGGTCATTTTAAAAAAGTTTAAAGTGATAATATTTCTTAGTGAAACTTTATTGGGGAGAGGCAAACTATGAGTGTTCCTTTTGATACAGATAAGTATGAAGTTAGTAGAAAGGCTATACAATTAATTGAATTTATAAAAGCTTTAGAAGCAACTAAAAGCAAGGAGCTAAAACTATCTATTAACGAGTGTTTAAAGTCTATATCAATCAATGATATACCCAAAAAAGGGAAATATATATATAATAAATTAAATATTTCTAATTTAGATGAGTTAGAAGAGGAAATCATTGATGATGAAGCTTGTAAAATAATATTAGAAGTTTTTAAAGTTAATAGGACACCTTGTCCAGCCCCCCCACCTGAGTTGAAGTCTTACCTTGAGGATAGTTGGACTTCAAGTAGTACAGAGATATTAGCAAATAAACTGGTATCTTTAATAGTTGAGGCCGGTGGTAATGTTGATGTTAACCAAGTAAATAAATGGATTGAGTTAAGAAATCGCTGGATAGAAGAAGATGCTTATTTTAGTAAGGTTGACTCACTTTTTTTCAAAATTACAACAAATCAATAATGCAATACAAAGCGACCCAGATAAGATTGAGTTCATTCTTGGTAATGCAGTAATAAACAATTTAAATAAATCTATTTATTATCCTCTAATTTATACAAAAGTACGTATACGTTATATTCCAGAAAAAAACTCGATTCAATTATATTGTCCTAGTAATAGTGTTAAATTTTCTGAAGAGCTATCCTATAGTAAACATGATGATTTGTTATGTTTAGATTGGAGCAACTTAGTATCATTTAAGCAAGAAACCGAATTATTGGATTTTGTAGTGGGAGATAGTAGTTTAGAGTCTATTGTTACCAATAATTGTCGCTTATTAGATCCTAATATTAAAGTTTTTTCTGCATGGAGTGATGTAGTTAAATATACTAATATGAATTTTTATATCGTATTAGAGCCTATATTAGTTCTCAGAAATGTAAATACAAGTAATTTGAATTTCCTCAATAAAGTAGAGGAGTGTTTAGAAGATAAAATATTATCGGGTGCTTTACTTGATATCGTTGTGGGAGAAAATCAATCTACTAATTCTCAAGACATTGAAATACGATCCGACTGGGGGGCGATTAATGGTCAGTCTTCCAATGTATTTTTTACGAAACCAGCTAATCGAGCACAATTAGAAATCGTTGATTATATAGATCATAATAAATCTGTAGTTGTTCAAGGGCCTCCAGGGACGGGTAAAACACATACAATAGCAAACTTAATAGGCCACTATTTATCGCAGGGGAAAACCATCTTAGTTACTAGTTCTACTAGTAAGGCTTTAGGTGTTTTAAGGGATAAGTTACCTAAAGAAATTAGACCATTATGTGTGCCATTATTAGATCAAAGCGAAACAGAGATAGCAAAAGCGATAGAGGCAATATCAGAACAATTACAACAATACAACTCAGAGCATTATAGTGCTCGTATTAATGATTTAATCAATGAATATGAGCGTACTTATGCTGATTTAGAATGCTATCGAAAGAAATTATTCTCCATTAAGTGTAAGGAAAATAGATATCTAAGTATCCAAAATAAACCTGTGCCTATTAAATCTGTAGTGGAAGCTATACTTAATATTCCAACCAAAGACTATTCAGTTTTGGGATCATATTGATCCACAGTTAGCATTTCCGTTAAGTGATATAGAGTATAATTTTTTAGTAGAATATATTAGTAAGATAAGACCCAAATTAGATGATTCTCATTTACTAGTGCAAGATGCAGGTATTCAAGCTGAAGATATTCCTGTAGTAGATGTTTTGGAAAGAACCTTTAAATCAAAGGAAGATATTGAGAATACATTAGAATCTACAAGCTTTTATACTGAATGATTTATTAGATAATAAAGTTTCTACTAAATTTTATCATCAATCTTTGGAGCTACAGATTGATGATAAATTAGTAACGTCTAATTTAATCGCTGAGTTTAGAGACCTTACTCAGAATAGAAATAAGTTGACTGATTCGTATTGGATAGAGTTAGCCGGTGATGTATTAGCTGGGACAGAAGATATTAATAAATGGCAAAAAAATTATATGACAGTATTGAAGCGGGGGATAGTTCTATATAAGACTTATTATGAAACAGGTCTTCATTTAGAAGATATTTCTATTGATAATGAGGAGATATCAATAGATTCTAAAAGTGTTATTTCTCACATTGAAAACTTAATTTTAAACCCACCTAATTTTATTTCTAGACTTTTAAAATCTATCAATGTTGAAGCTGAGTGTGCCCTGTATAAAAAAATAAATGGTAAGCCAATTTCTTCTATTGAAGAATGTAAGCAACTTTACTCTTTAATAGATTATATTTCTTGGAAAAAAATCATTTTCGTTATTATGGGATGATTTAGTGGGACAGTATATTGAAAAAGTACTCATTTTCGGCAATTCTTTCTTATACTAAGGGTATAAATGTTGCACTATGGTGTAAGGAACATATTTTTAAGTGAAATAGAGTTAGCTAAATCATGGTATAACCTTACGATAATTCCTGTGATTGAATTATTTAATCGTCATGGAATTAAACTCTCTATTAAGGATAGTGTTTTAACTACACCAGCTATAAGGATTCAAAAACTTAAATAATAATCTAGAGAAATTAGAAAAAAATTAATTTTACATTTTGATAATCTTTATAATAATGATTTTACGAATTGGAAGACCAATTATATTAATCTTAGATCACAGCTATATAATCTTGTCGTAAAAACTAACAATCAAATTACTGCATCCATTTTTTCTGCCTTTGAGAGAAATGATTTTGTTGAATATAGAACTTGGTACGGTGCACTTATTTATGCAATAGATAATGCTAAGAAGAGAATAGAATACGATCGTCTACTTAATGTTTTAGATAGATTTACACCTGAGTGGTCTAGTTTAATTAGAACAAGTAACGAGTTAGACTTAAAGTCATATGAAGAGATGCAAAGTATCTGGTTTGCAAAACAATGTGAAATTACTTATCAAGATAATTTTAGTGAAGAGTATGAATCTGTATTAAAACGAATTCAAAAGTTCACAGAGTTATTACTGGATTTAGCTAAACAAATTGTTGTTGATAAATCCTGGTATGAACGAGCATGCTCTACAGCTGATAATAGAGCGGTACATACTGCCTTAGCGTCTTGGGTGACACTAATCAAGAAAATTGGCAAGGGTACGGGAAAAAGTGCTCCAATGTATAGGAAACAAGCTATGGAACAATTATCTATAGCAAAAGATGCGATTCCTTGTTGGATAATGCCTATTAATAAAATTTACAATACTATTGATCCCGCTGGAATGAAGTTTGATTTGATTATTGTAGATGAAGCTAGTCAAGCTGATATAAATGCATTGCCTATTCTTGCATTGGGTGAGAAAGTTATTGTTGTTGGTGATGATAAACAGGTTAGTCCGTCGGGAATTGTGAAAATTAAAGATGAAGAAATACATTCCTTACAAAATAACTATTTAAGTTCCCTTTCGAATCGAGTATTATTTGATTTTAAAACATCTTTATATGAATTTGTTAGACCTTTATCACGCCAAGTACTGCTAAAAGAACATTTTAGATGTGTTTCAGCGATTATTAACTATTCCAATAAATATTATTATGATAATAAAATCATTCCGCTACGTGATGATAGTATTTCGCCACTAAAAACTCCTATAGTTCCTATATATGTAGATGGCTTTAGAGAAGATACTAGTAAGATTAATAAGTGTGAGGCTGAGTATATAGTTGCATCTATTGAGGCTTGTTTTAATAATTCATCTTATGATGACTTGAGCTTTGGTGTTATTTCTTTGCTAGGGAATGAACAGAGTGAGTATATATATAATCTCATTACAGAACGATGTAATCCTGCCGATATAGAGAAGCATAGTTTAATTTGTGGTGATGCGGCTCAGTTTCAAGGTGATGAACGTGATGTAATATTCCTATCTTTAGTGGATGCAAAACAGTTAGATTCTGATAACGAATTTTTACGAAAAATTGATAACTCGAATATCATATTTAGACAACGCTTTAATGTTGCTGTTAGTCGGGCTAAAAATCAGATTTGGGTAGTTTATTCTATGCATACTGATTCATTAAGAGATGATGATATTCGTAAAAATTTATTGTATTACTGTGAAAACTACAGTAATATAGAATTCCTCAAGGATGAAAGCAATAGTTTGTCAGAATCGCCTTTTGAATATGAGGTTGCCACATATTTGATAGATAAAGGATATCGTATTAAACAACAATATCCTGTTGGTAATTATCGTCTAGATATGATTGTTGAATATGATAATAAAAAGATTGCTGTCGAATGTGATGGAGAAGCTTATCATAGTACAGATGAAGAGATTAGACGTGATTTAGAGCGACAAACTATTTTAGAGCGTATTGGTTGGAATTTTATACGTATTAGGGGGAGTGAATATTATAAATCTAAAAATGATACATTAGAGGCTCTTGATAGACGTTTAAAATCAATGGGATTCTATCCAGAGAATGTTGAAGAAACAAATGTTGTTAGAGACTCAGTAGTTGAAACTATAAAACTAGAGGCATCAAGATTATGTTTGATTTATCAAAAAGAGCATAAAAATGAAGTGGATGAATCAAATCTCTCTGAAGAAAAATCAAATTAAATATAATGATTTCAATTTTGGTGACGAGTGTATTAAAGATATAGGTGTTGAAACCTATAGTTTATTTGAAGATGAAGAAATTGATATAAATAAAAAAACAATTGTTGAAGATACTCCTACTAAGATATTACAAGAAAAAGTTAGAATGTATTAAGCAAGCTATAGTTGATAATGAAGTTACTGAAACTAAACGTAGTGAAAGTAATAATATGGCAATTATTGAGACTGCTATGCCGTCAAGTATAGATGGTGTATCGAATGATAAAGCTTCAATTGCCGATACACGTAATCACATAAAAGCTATTAATGAAAAACATATATTCTTTTGGTGATTTAGGTTATATTACTAAAACTGAATATCTAGCTCTTCTTGCTGAAGGTCAGAGAAAAGCAACTGGAAAACAAAAGAACTTTTTTAATAACAAAATGATTAAAGTTGGTAGTATGGTATATAATACTAAGTATGGAGTAGGTGTAATTGATACTGTTGATAAGGCTGAAAAGTATGTTAAAGTTATCTTTTGTGAAAACAATAAACAGGAAATCTTTATTAGACCGACATGCTTTATTCAAGAGAAATTAATTTTATTAAAAGGGCATTTGCATTCAATGTTATAATGAATGAAGTGAATCAAATCATTTTTTATTACAAAATGAATAGAGGCATTAATTGGAAATTGTATTATATGAACCGGAGATTCCTGGTAATACCGGTAATATTGCACGCCTTTGTGCGGCAAACCATATGACCTTGCATCTTATCAAGCCATTGGGCTTTTCCATTGATGACAAGCATGTTAAACGGGCGGGCCTTGATTATTGGCATTTGGTAGATGTACAGGTACATGAAAATATAGAAGAACTATATGCGAAATATCCTGATCGTCGTTATTTTTATGCTACTACAAAGGCAAAACATGTGCATTCTGATGTGAAATTTGAAATCGGTGATATGCTCGTGTTTGGTCCTGAAACTAGAGGTTTACCTGAAAGTTTATTAGAAGGTAATGAGGAAACGTGCATTCGCATTCCTATGGTGGAAGAGGCTCGGTCTTTAAACCTTTCTAATTCTGTGGCTATTATTGCCTATGAGGCTATGCGTCAATTGGATTATCCAGATTTGAAAGAAGTTGGCAATTGGATTAGCCATAAGTAAAATAATGTATGATGTTTCGTGAGACTTAGCTTTCACAAAGAATAGTGTATGCAATAGGGGGAATGAATATGAATTACGATAAAGCTCATGATTTAGCACACGCAATGCGTGAATCTGAAGAGTATAAAGAGTTGATGCAAGCGCAAGAGGCTGTGAAAGCTGACGCAGAAGCAACTGCATTGGTGCGCACATTTATGGCTCAACAAATGCAATGGGAATATGCTAAGTTGTCCGGCGCGCCTGAAGCAGATGATTTGCAAAAGAAACAAGAGGAATTGATGCCTCAAATTCAAGCAAATACTGCAGCTGCTAATTATTTGCAAGCGCAAATGCGTTGGAGCCAAGTATCTAATGATATTTACAAAATCATTAGCGAACCAATCACTGAGGGGATGAAAGTGTTAGATCATGGGGAAAAACAACAACCACAACATTAAGGCCTTACAAACGGCTTTATTAGAAAAATTACCAAGTACACGTGTACGAGAAGAGGAATATTTACGTCATCATACGACATTTAAAATTGGTGGCCCTGCGGATCTATTCGTTGAACCTACAACGATGGCTGAATTGAGCTTTGCTCTTCGCACCATTCACGAGTTTGATGTGCCTGTTACCATTATCGGTTGTGGGTCCAATATTCTCGTGAAGGACGGTGGCATTCGCGGTGCTGTTGTATCGGTTCGACATATGACACAAATCATGGACTGTAATGATAATACATTGTGTATTGGTTCAGGATATATGTTAAAGGACGCTTCTGAGTTCGCATGGGAAAATGGCTTGACTGGCCTAGAGTTTGCCATCGGTATTCCAGGTACATTAGGGGGTGCCGTATTTATGAATGCCGGCGCTTATGATGGGGAAATGAGCCATGTAGTCACTGCGGTGCGAGCTGTAGATTTTCAAGGCAATATCAAAGAATATGATGCATCGCATTTAGATTTTGGGTATCGTCATAGTGTATTCCATGATAATCATGAGGTTATCGGTGAAGTGATTATGACTCTTAAACCTGGAGACAAAGCTGCTATTAAGGCACGCATGGATGAACTTACAGAAAAACGGGAGTCCAAACAACCTTTAGAATTTGCTAGTGCCGGATCCACCTTTAAACGCCCACCAGGGTATTTTGCAGGAACCTTGATTGAACAAACAGGCCTAAAGGGATTATCCGTAGGAGATGCGCAAGTATCCCATAAGCATGCGGGCTTTGTTATTAATACAGGCAGTGCTAGTGCGAAGGATGTACTCGATTTAATTGCCGAAGTACAACGTCGCGTATATGACCAACATGGCGTACATCTTGAACCAGAAGTACGTATGATTGGTGAAGATTAATACAAACTAAATACTCATACAAGATTTCTTATGTACTGTTACTTTTTTTAAGGAGAATGGATTCATAAGAAATCTTTTTTATAGTGTTTTTCTTTGACATGATTGAATTAGTTACGTTATAATTAAGTGTTGCCAATTTTGGGAATATACCTATATAGCGACTTTCACAAGCGTTATATGATATAGAATATACTAAAGGAATTAAAGGGAGGATCTTATGATTCGCGAAAATCTTCGTAATGTAGCGATTATCGCCCACGTTGACCATGGTAAAACTACTTTGGTGGACGCATTATTAAAACAAAGCCATGTGTTCCGTGAAAATGAAAAGGTAGCAGAACGCGTAATGGACTCCAATGATTTGGAACGTGAACGTGGTATTACTATCTTGTCTAAAAACACTGCAGTTATGCATGATGGCATCAAAATCAACATCGTTGATACTCCAGGCCATGCTGACTTCGGCGGTGAAGTAGAACGTGTACTTAACATGGTTGACGGCGTATTGCTTCTCGTAGACGCTTACGAAGGTCCAATGCCTCAAACTAAATATGTTTTGCGTAAAGCATTAGAACAAAAATTGAAACCAATCGTTGTTATCAACAAAATTGACCGTCCTGACCAACGTGTTAAAGAGGTTGAAGATGAAGTTCTTGAATTGTTCATGGAACTTGAAGCTGATGATGACCAACTAGATTTCCCTGTAGTATACGCATCTGCTCGTGCTGGTGTGGCTAAAACTAACTGGGATGACGAAGCTGTAAATATGGAACCATTGTTTGAAACATTGATTAAAGAAATTCCTGCACCACAAGGTGATTTGGAAGGTCCTCTTCAATTCATGGTTACTACACTTGATTACGATAACTTCATCGGTAAAATCGCAGTAGGCCGTATCGTTCGCGGTAAAATGAAAACTAACCAACAAGTAGCTATCATGACTGGTGAAAGCACTCGTAAAGCGAAAATCGGTCGTGTATATACATATAATGGCTTGAACCGTGTTGAAACTGACGAAGCTGAAATGGGCGATATCATTGCATTCGCTGGTATCGACGATATCAATATCGGCGAAACTGTAGCAGATGCTGAAAATCCTGAAGCATTACCATCCATCTCCATCGACGAACCAACATTGTCCATGGTATTCTCCGTAAACAACTCTCCATTCGCAGGTCGCGAAGGTGAATTCGTTACATCCCGTCACTTACGTGATCGTTTGTTCCGCGAAGTTGAAACTAACGTTTCTATGAAGGTAGAAGAAACTGATTCTGCAGATGCTTTCAAAGTATCTGGCCGTGGCGAATTGCATTTGGCTGTATTGATCGAAACTATGCGTCGTGAAGGCTATGAATTACAAGTAGGTAAACCTCGCGTAATTTTCAAAACTATTAACGACAAATTGTGCGAACCATTAGAAGCATTGACTATCGACGTACCTCAAGAATTCATGGGTACTGTAATGGAAAATCTTGGTCAACGTAAAGCTGAATTGACTAACATGGTTGAGTTAGTCGGTTACCTTCGCATGGAATTCGTAATTCCCTGCACGTGGTTCGATCGGTTTCCGTGCACAATTCTTAACAGCTACAAAAGGTAATGGTATTATGAACCATGTATTCCATGGTTATGCACCATACAAAGGCGAAATTCCTTCCCGTACACGCGGTGCCTTGGTAGCATTCGAAAATGGCGAAACTACACCATATGGCTTGAACTCTGTTCAAGATCGCGGTACATTGTTCGTTGGTCCTAACCAAGACGTTTACGCAGGCCAAGTTATCGGTGAAAATACTCGTGAACTTGATATGGATGTTAACCCATGTAAGAAAAAACACGTTACTAACATGCGTTCTAGCTCCTCTGATGAAGCAGTTCGCTTGACTCCACCTCGCATCTTCTCCTTGGAACAAGCTCTTGAGTGGATCAACGATGACGAACTTGTTGAAGTAACACCTGAAAGCATTCGTATGCGTAAAACAATCCTTGATCGTGCTGCACGTGCGAAAGCTGCAAAAAATAAAAAATAATATCTATACACGATATATGAAAACGACGCTTCTAGTGAGTGTCGTTTTTGTATTTTTGTAAGGTTTAGGTATTCCTATTTATTATATGTACATGAAAGTTAGATGATAAATTTATTATTTATGATAGATAAGCATAGTAATGCCTATATATATAAAGTATGCATAATAGCTTGATTATACGGGTATAGGTATATACGAAACCTCCATAAATTTGTATAATAATAGCAAGTTTGTTGATATAAGTTATTGATTATGGAGGTTTTTATGAATAAGAAATTATTAGCATCCTTATTTGCTGTAGGTTTGGCTGCAGGTTGTGTATGTTCTTCCGTTGACGCTCATGGTGTATTCTTTGCTAACCGTACCGATGAAAAAGTCCTTGTTCTTGGTGAAGGTCCGGTAGATAATGCCTATAGTGCAGATATGGTAAAAAACATTACTGGCTATGATGTACAAGGCAAACAAATTCCAGTACAAGTTGTTAAACATGAAAAAAATATAGCTATTGTTCCACCAGCAGATCTTGGTGTTACAGTAACTAATTTTGACTATGGCTACTGGACTAAAACTAAAGATGGCAAAATGATTCATAAACCAATTACAGAAGTACCAGGTGCTGTTAAGAGTACACATGCTATCAAATATGATATTCACTATTGGAATGCACAAGCAAAACCTTTCGTAGATAAAAATGCATTTATCCAAATCATTCCATCTGTTAACCCATTAACACTTAGAAAAGGCGATACTTATGAAATTCAAGTATTGAAAGATGGTAAACCTTATGCAAATGCACCTCTTATTAAAGATTTAGTAAATGATTTGACTGGTGAAGCTAAAGCTGATGAAAACGGTAAAGCTACGGTAGCGGTTACTGCTGATGGCTTAAATGTAGTGGGCGTAGAAGTAGCATTCCCTACACAAAATAAAGGGGAACAAAATAAATACTTTAGTGCATTGTCATTCCTTATTTCTCCTGAAGAATAATAATTAGTATTTTCTAGTACTTACCGAGTGTGTGAGTTAATAAAAGACCTCCTAAGTTGGCCTTAGGGGGTCTTTCTATGTTTTTGAGTGTATATAAACCAGTCTGTTGAGAGTGTAAATTAAGACTGGCTAAGAAAGAAGAGAGAACTTTATGAAATTATATCGTCATGTATCGGCAGTCATGGCTGCTTTAGTGTTAACAGGTTTATCTTATTCTGCTGGGGCTACTGATATTAATGTATCAAGTGATAAAGCAGAAGAATTACTTGGTTTATCCATGGGGTCCCCTACACAAACGCAACCAGAGGTTAAGCATATTGAAGATACATTAACTATTAATGTACATGGTAAAAGCTTGACAGATGAAGGGAAAACTAAAAATGTAACAGGTATTTACAATGGATTTGGATCCCAGTTAACGGTAGATAAGGATTTAGTGGTTCGTCTTAAAAATGATGCGCCTGCTTCTAAACGAGAATTGGGTCATTATTATATGAGTGCTGTTTATGCTGGTTACGGTGGGAAGGTGCCACGTCTTAGTAAGGATAATCCAGACCGAGATTTTGGAGATACCAATATTCACGTTAAAGGTAATGTAGATATCGATGCTATCGGCTCTGGTTTACAAGTCAATCAACGAGGTCATATCCTTGTTGATGGAGGCGGTAAGATTATCACTCATCCTGTAGAAACATCTGATACCTATTCTGTAGTAGCAGAAGAAGGGGATGTATATGTTAATGCAGGCGCTGATGGCAAACATCCAGGTACTAAGGACCTAGTTGCTGTTGGCAATGTGGGCCTTATCAATAAGGACTATGGCCGCGATCCAAATCATAATGTTGAACCAACTAATATAGCACTAGCTTTCACAACACCTGACTCTAGCCTTAGTGGTGCTGTTTTGAATGAATATGCTGAAAGCAATAAAAATCCACATAATTCTGGCGCCGATATTTATCTACAAAATGGGGCTACTTGGAATAATGAATGGATTGGCATGGAACGTCCTACTCCTAAAAAGAACGTCCATCTGGGGATAATGAGGCGTACCTATATAAGGGAAGTAAAGTACGTAATCTCGTAGGTGGAGCAAATCCAACTGCAGCAGGTATCATTCATCCAATCGATGCACATCCAATCACGATTCAAAACTATAGTGGTTTTGTGAATGCTGATTACAAAGCAGGTACACCAGCTAGTGAAGAAGGTAAGGGGCAAATCATTATCCAACATGCGGCTGACAATAGCCATGTAACGGTACAAGGGGATAGTGCTAAAAACTTAACCGATGATGCTAGCTATCGTACTGAAATGCAATCTTTGGCTAATAAATTGCAATACACTGGAAATGATAAGAAACTAGCTACCGCAGTTCAAATCAATGAAGGAATTACACGTCCTGCAGCTGTTGCAGAACTTGGTACAGATGCATTTGATGCACAAGGTAATCTCGTTGTAGGTAATACGGCGACTGTTAAACATAATGGTGAATCTTCGTTGGTAAGTGGTACAAAATCCGCTCTTGCATCTACGGCTATGGCATGGCGTAATAATACAAATGATTTACAACGTCGTTTAGGCGACCTTCGTTTAGCTAATACAGATCAAGGTGTATGGGCTAAATATATTGGTGGTAAATCAAAGATTACAGATGGTGCTGATGCTCGCATGACCTATAATGGCGTTCAAGTTGGTTATGACCATAAGGTATCGAATGGCTGGATCTTTGGTGGTGCCCTAGATTACAGTACATCTAGCAATTCCTATGCCGTTGGCAGTGGTGATGGTAAAATTGGAGGCCTTGCGTTATATGGCACAAAACAACATGATGATGGTCGCTATCTAGACATCATCGCTCGTGGAAACCGTTTGTCCAATAATTACAAACTTTATTCGGTAGGTGGACAACGTGTGAACGGTGATTACCACACATTTGGTACATCCTTGAGCGCCGAATACGGTAAGCGCATTAAGAAACAAAATGGCTTCTACATCGACCCTAGCGTAGAATTTATCGTGGGCCGTTTGAATGGCGTTTCCTATGATGCTAATATTGCCGGTGGTGGCTCCATGCATGTGAAAGCAGACGGCATTAACTCCGCCGTAGGTAGATTAGGTTTTGGCATTGGTAAAGAAACAGAAAAATCTAATATCTTTGCAAAACTTGCATTGGCTCATGAATTCTCTGGTAAGATGAATACTACATATTCTGCACCAGGTAATCCAACAGTAAAAACGGAACTCGATTTGAAAGATACTTGGCTCGATGCTGAAATAGGTGGTTCCTGGAGCGTTCGTCCTAGTACATACCTATATGGCACATTTACGAAAAACTTTGGTGCAACTATAGATAATACATGGCGTATCGATGCGGGGGTACGACATAACTTTTAATTGAATATATGAAAAATGTAGTAGTCTGAAAGAGAACTACTACATTTTTTTATCATTGGGGACTTTTTTTCAATTATTATAATAGAAATTAATACATTAAGGTTTACTGGTCATTCCTACAAATTGACGGTGTCAATAATTTTGCATAAATATCTTTTTTTATTTTTCAATTACTCAACATATCTTACAACTCGATAAATGTTGTATTAAATTCACGATGTATTTTTATTAAAATTTTATCATGATACTCACTAGCAAATGTACATAAAAAAAGTATCTAATGATTCAATTGATGAAAAGTCGGTTCTTTATAGCATGTTCGTCTTTTTAAAGTATTTATTCAAACATTTAATTAGATTATTGATATAGATTGATATTTTTAATTAATTTTAGAAATTCTTTTGTAGGTGAATAAATAAGTAATATTAGATAATATATTCGTAATTTTAGAATAATTAGACGACCATGTCTCTAAAAAGTTATACAATGCTGTTTCTGTGATTTTGCTTTGGTAACTTAATCATAAAAAGGAGGAATCCTTTTCAATTGCTTGAAAAACAGTTTACACTAAATATATCATAATGCTATTTTTTTATGCATGTATAAATTTATATATTTTTTTATTTGGGTATATATATGGGGATGTAGTATGACTAAAAATTTAAAAATGAATTAATATCTATAGATTAGCTTTGTACATGGTTTGATTTTTGAGTGGGGTATTTTATATGAATTGGACTAAGTTTAATACACATGGCGAATCCAATAACCATGCTTTTGAAGTGATGTGTAATACTTTGTTTAAAAACTGGTGTAAGAAAGAGTATGGTGAAGATTTATTACAAGTCACTTTTATTAATGGTGTTGGTGGCGATGGTGGTATTGAAGCATTTGCTAGGCTTAAAAATGATGAAATTATAGGCGTGCAAAAGTAAATGGTTCCCAAAAAAAATTGAAGATTCACAAATAAAACAAATAAGAAATTCTGTTGAGACAGCATTAAAGGTCAGACCTAATATTAAGAAATATATTGTCTGTATACCAAGAGATTTAGCTTCCAAAAAGATTGGACGTGGTTGTAAGATTAGTATTAAGACTGAATCTGATAGATGGAATCAATTTATTGAGTCAGTAAAAGATACTCATCCAGATATTGAAATAATTCTCTGGGATGAAACAACAATTCAAAAAGAACTTGTACAAGACAGAAATGTCGGGATATACAAATTTTTGGTTTGAATCTACATTAATTTTTTTACGATCAAATAGAAACTTCCTTTATTAAAGCTCAGAGCAGTTGGGCTAAGTCTAAATATATTCCCGAAGTCTACTCTTTTGGTTATATTCATGATAAAGTAGAATATTTTTTTAGGCTCTGTTAGTTTAAATGAGTGTAGATATAGAGCAATTATCGATTTTAGAAAGCGTTTAATAGCTCTGAATCGAGCTTTTAGTGACTTGATAAGTTTAAATATTGAAAATGATGATATTTATTTGAAAGAGAAAAATAGTACTAGATATACAAACTATTGATAAGTGGATAGAAAAATTTTTCTTCCATTGAATATATGATTCTAGAGGAAATAAAATTTGTTTTTGAAGAATCTAGAATTGAATTGAAATGTAGTTATTGGGATATTAAAAATAGTGAGTCTCGCTTTAGAAAATATTTCCATTTTAATGCAATAGAACTTTTATTAGATAATATTGAAGAAGATTTTTTTATCATTTGCATTTATTAATCAATGATAACAAGGAAAATTATCTTATTATACTAGGTAATCAAGGTACAGGAAAGACTGCAGGGATTGTGGCAGAAGCAGTTCGATTTTTTTGAAGAGAAGAGTCATTTACCAATATTAGTTCATGCAAAAGATTTTTTTATGAAGGCGATACATGGACTGATATAATATGTAAATCAGTTGGACTATCTAATGAGTGGAGTGAAAGAGAATTATTGGCAGCGCTTCAAATGTCTGCGATATTGACGAATAATGTAGACTCTAATTTTTGGGATTAATGCACAATGTGTCATTTGTGTTGACGGAATAGATGAATCTAAATCTTGGAATTTTTGGAAGAGTAAGATAGATGAAGTTCGAGCATATAAAGAGGATTTTCCTAGAATTAAATTTATATTCTTATCTAGACCTTATGTTTTTTTCATGAAGAGTATGAATCTCATCGCTTCGCTAATTTGATTTTCTTACCTACTAATGGTGATAGTGATATTGAAGCTTTATGTGAAAAGTATTTTTTTACATTATAGTGTTAATATTGGTAATAATACTTGGATTAAAACAATATTTAAGAACTCCAGATGCAGTAAGATTATTTTTGTGATCTTTTATAGATATAGGGAAATCACTGAATTACCTAAAAAAATACTTTAGTTATCACAAACTTATAAAAAAAGAAAATTGAGGAGTTAAATAAGACATTTAGGAATCTGCACAAAATACACCAAATGGATTATTAAAAAAATTGCATTGCATGAGATTTCAGAATTGTTTATTTTAAAGGGTACTATATCTTATGCAGATATTTTTAGCTTTTGTTTCTTCAGAAGTAGCTAATTATTTACAAGAAATTTTAGATTTTTCTCATTCAAGAAGGATTTATATATACTTATAATCAGGATTATGATGAGTTTGAATCTCCCTAAGATCTTATATTCTTGGGGAAAGCAGGCCACATTAGAGTATTTGATTGCACAAAAAAATATAAAAAGGTTGAAATCTGGAGAGAGTATCAGTATAGAATGTGCAGATGGTATATATCAAATGTTAGCATTGATTGCGATAGAAGACGGATTTTTACTCTTTAAATATCCAGAAATTAAGTTAAATAATTATAATATGTATAATTATATCTGTTATGCTTTTAGCCAATTGTTCAGTGGAGATAGCGAATCATTATCGTGAATATACAAAAAGCTTTTATTATCTCGTTCAGTAGCACAGTTTCGAGATATGATAAATAAGGTTATTATTCCTGTTGCGAATATAGAAAAATCATCCTTTAGGGGCACAATTATTAGATGAGTTTTTACAAGATTTCCAATCCCCTGCAGAACGTGATATTTGGTGGTCCATTCCTGCATATTTGAATGATAATGATAAAGTTGAATGGAAATCATATGTAGAAATTAATTTCGCACGATTAAATTTAGCATCGGATGCTAATTATTTAAGTATGCCTGTAGTAATAGTTTGGACACTTACCAATACAAATAATGAGTTGCGTCAGGAAAGTAGAAAAAAATTATTTAAGTGGGCATTAGATAATTTTATGGAGTTTTATAAGCTTTTTTTGCAAATGTACTAGTATAAATGATTTTCAGGTGATTGAAGAACTATTTGCTATTGCTTATGGACTAGCTTTATCTCCAACTGCACCATCTGATTTCCTAAAGGTGCTTTCTAGATGGATATTAGACAATGTATTTTCAGAGGCCGGCTTATATAGATATGAGAATATTATAATTAGATATTATGCACAAGGAATAGTGAAAAAGGGCTATAAAAAAAGGGTTATGTAATGATAGTAATACTAATCTTATTACGCCTAGATATAATTATGTATCAGCACAATTAGAACTATTTGAAGATGCTAGTAGCTCTGAACGAATGGGCGGTTATAGTGTAATCGATTATGATTTAGCTAGATATGTATTATGTGATAAAATGGAGCATTATTTCAAAGGTCGGTCTAATAATCAAGATGACTCGAATAAAATATTGAAACTATTTAAAGATAAATATCTGGCTTATTTTAAAGGACAAACTTTTTAATTATGACGGATTTGTTATAGCTGCTGCATATCATTTTTTTAATAAGTCAAGGTTGGTCTCCTGAGAAATTTTTATTCCTATGTTGATAAAGAACAACTTGGTATTGATATTTTTAATTATGAATACTTATGGAAAAGCCACACATGGATCGAGAAGTAGAATTATGACAGTTGCAGAAAAAAATATTTGGTTGGCGAGACATAAAATAGAAGCAGTACTTTCAAATGAACTGCCGTATTATAAAAGATTCTTGTGAATATGATTTTATAGATGATTACTCTCAAATTGAAAGTTTTATTAATCCATATCAAGAGTATACTATTGAGTTAAATCAGAATAAAGATTTTCCGTATATTAATATAGATCTCCTTGCAAATATACATAATGCAAACTTAAATCTTGAAAATATTATTGAATGGATACAAGAAGAGTATACTCTTGATTTTGATAAATGGTTTGAATCAAAAAAATGATGATATTATAATTAGTATGTTTGCTAATGTACAAAAATGAATCAAGTGGTGCGGATGAAGCTATTTGGATTTCGAGTGGTATTATAAAAAGAAAAAGAATTTGATATACTTAAGAGTCATTTAAGTTCTGACTCTGAAATAAAACAGGTATTAAGTAATGTTATGGATTTTCATGCATATCAGGAGTGTAATTGCTATTGTTCGCCCATAGAAGCTTGTTTTTTTACATTCTGATAAGGAAGTGGAAAAATAGAGTTATATTTAAATTGAAGGTGTAGACGTAGAAATTCACAAACTTATAAGCGAATGTACTATGCGGTATGAAGCTAAAAAGTGACCACTCGTTTATGATTCCAACTATATTTTTTTGAGAGAGTTATGTAAAATTGATTATACTGATGGGTTTGATTATTTTTGATAAAAGTGGAAAAAGTTTTTAGCGAAATATTATGATAATAATGAGTTGTGGCGTAATAGTCAAAAAGTATTTATTAGTTAACGAAAAATAGTTTTATAAATGGGCTAGATGAGACTAGATTCAAACATTTTTTTGGTTGTTTAGAGTTTATAGAACGATGTCTGCGAAGGCAAGGGAAAGGTTTGGGGACATATGGGAAGAAAAAAGCTCTACATTCTTTGTTTGGAAGGACGATACAGGATATCACCATTTGCCAATATAGAATGTTTATTCGCAACCACGTTAATATTTGGTATTTTACAAGAATAGTATTTTTATATGTATCAGATTTTTCAAATACTTTGATTTTTATTTATTGTATATATATTAAGTATTGTGTGATATATTGTGAAAAAATAGGAGATAAAATCAACCATGACATTAATCAAAACAGAAAAGAACTAGATTTTCTGTAAATGTCAATATAAGAATGTACAATTTTGACGATGTACAATGTACAGTTATTCCTTCTGTTGCATATGGTTTCGTAACCGGTATGAATCTCCAGTTATGCTAATCACATGTGCATGGTGAAGTAATCGATCAACAATAGCATTAGCTACTCGCTCATCATGTAAAATGGTAGCCCACTCATCAAAATTAATGTTAGACGTTACGATGGTACTTTTCTTTTCGTACCGTCTATCAATAATTTGAAATAGTAAGTTAGCATCACCTGGTTGTAACGGTAAATATCCAATTTCATCAATGATGAGTAATTGGTAGCGTGCATAATGCTTGAGCCGAGTTTCTAATCGTCCTTCATCTTTTTGCACTCTTAAGGTTTTGAATTAAATCATGGCATTTAATAAAATAGGTGCTTCGTCTGTTACGAGAGCTTTCAATACCTAGTGATGTAGCTAAATGTGTTTTCCCAACTCCGCTAGAGCCAAGAAATACAATATTTTCAGCTTGTTCCATGAATCCTAATGATGCTAAATCCTTAATTTGCATTTCGTTAATTTGTGGTTGAAATGAAAATTCAAAAATCAGCTAGTGTTTTCAAATGAGGAAAATTACTAATTTTTCACCATATGGTTAATTACGTTTTGTCGTTTTAATATCAACTTCGTAATCACTCAGCTTCAATAACCACTCAATATGAGATAAGCTCTGTGTATTAGCTAATTCAATTGTTTCATCTAGGTGTAACATACATTGTTTTAGTTTTAGATATGCTAGATTATCTTGTAAGCGTTGGTAATTAGTCTGTAGTGTCATAGATAGCTCCTATCTTTTCCAAATTAGATTTTTGCTTTAGCTTTCACATCTTCAGAACTTAGATAAGGAATTGTTTTTCTGCAATTGTGCCTCATAATGAGAAGGCAAATAGTTAACCTTCTTATCACTTAATGGGTGCTGTGCAATCAATTCTGTGCTATCATATATGTATAGCATCTTATCTATGGTCTTTAAGGTCATAGATTTGGCCACATATCCTGGCGGTACAGAATAGTGGCTACCACGAAAGCTAATGAGATTACTTGCTGAAACCTTAGCTTTTGGGTGATCTATGCGGTAGGAATCTCTTATCACTTTTGTTGGAAGTGGGGTAAGAGATTCCTTTTCTTTTTCAAGCAGTGCAGACGGTATTTGTCTTGTAGCTTGAGAAATCGCTAGATTACTACGTAAAATAATTTTTTGAATCTGTTCTTCCACTTCTTGTATTGTTAATTTTCCTTGGTACGCATGAATTTCATCTAGAATTTTCATTTGGCTTTCTACTTTGCCTTTCGTTTGTGGACGGCGCGCCATACACGGCTTAAATGTAAAGCCAAAGTCACTTGAAAATTGTTCTGCTTTGGTATGAAGCTGTCCTTTAGTTCCAGCTAGCCTCGGTTGTACCATCACGGTTTTCATATTATCTGTTAATAGTACATGCGGAACACCTTGTAATTGTTCAAAGAATTCTACCAATGTATCTTGTAGTGTTTCAGTAGTTCTATCGAAAGTGACCTTTGCTAATTTGTATCGAGAATAGCCTAATGTCATCAGCAATATATTAAAAAGTTATGTGTGCCATCATGCAATAGGAATTTAATATTCTCTTTCCAATCAACTTGAGCCTGTTCAGCTGGTGCGGTTTCAAAACGAATCGTATGCTGCATACTAGGCGATGTATGTTTTCTATCAAAAATAGGATTGAAATACTGGTATCTTTAAAATATAACCGCGAAATGTAGAGTAAGCAGCTGTGAGTCCATGGTTATCTACCAAGTATTGCCACAAGACACGCTTATAATAAAATTGTTGGGGTGTATCATCAGATAATAAAGTCTGTATTACGTCATAAAATTTATCAATCATAGATGGTTTATGACGATGTGGATCGAGCGTTCCATTTTTCATAATGAGATTTTTATGGTGCGTCTATCATAGCCTAATTCACGACCTAGTAAACTATAATTAGGTTTCAAATTGCAAAGCCTCAGAATGTCTCTTAATAATGGTAAGTCTAATAATGATGTTACAGTAAATGAACTGTTAATAGCGTATACGTATTGCATGTTGTTATCACCTCAACTATAGTATCGGTGATACAATCAAAAATTATACATTCTTATATCATCATTTTTGTACATTCTTAGAGTATCATTTACAGATTTTTCTTTATGGTTGTTATGAAGTGCATTAAGATACATAGCATGTAGATTCGGAAGTATGGCATAATATTTAATTATTTTATTGGTTTAATCCTAATGGAAGATTTATACGCATATGAATAACTAATTTTATAATGCAAAAAAATATCGACTAGTTAATACAACTAGTCGATGCTTTTGTCTTAGGATAAAAATGTATTTATTTTATAATATGATAATTGATTATTTATTAAAAAAATTACTAGGGTATATTTTACGGCGATGATATGTACTTCTTTTTCATTATCTTTAACTGCATAAACGATAGTGTAATTTTTATAAAAAGAGCTGTCTGTATCCTTTATTACGATATTGACCAACTTTTTCGTAAACTGCCACGTGTGGGATAGACTTCAAGACTTATTATTGTTTGGAATAAATCGTTATATTTTTTTAGTGCAGTATTTGGGGATATGAGTTTTTTTCTTTGATATAGATAAATATATTATGTAGGTCAGCTTCTGCAGCAGGGAAAATTTTGACTTTATAGGTGTCCAAGATACTCCTCCTTTAATTCTGAAAAGAGGGTTCGGGCATCTTTTCCTTGCACATGATTAGCTATATCTGATTCATATTGTGTTATTGCTTTTATCGATTTCGTTAGAGCGTGTTAGTGATTCGTATGCTTCCATACTCATAACAACAAGCTCGCCATATCCATTTTTTTGTAACAAAAACCGGATCATTAGATTTCTTACACATATCCATGATTTCATTTGTATTGCGTAAGTCTTTCATAGGTATTATTCTTGGCATATTTTCACCTCCTAAAATAATCTTAATTATGCCTTTATTATGTCATAATTAGTGTATTGCAGCAA
>BNJU01004604.1_pt1 | contig 57397 bp, 90 predicted proteins | sample 8539281 | NCBI WGS metagenome assembly BNJU01 (sample SAMD00202456, study PRJDB9452) | human saliva metagenome | isolation source: human saliva | place: Japan
GCATTGCTCTTATAATCGATAATTCCAGCTGTGTCAGTATTATATTCATCTCTTAATCCAAACGCTTTAATCTTGTTATTTTGCTTAGTCGGATTTCTCCATTCGTTTCTCAAATAGCTAAATTCCTTATCCAAGGCATTTCCAGTAGCATTGGTTCTTTGTTGAATATTAGCATATTGATGACCTTTCATTTCGTCAACTGCCTGTGTGAAAATATGCTGTTCACCTTTTCCAAGATCATTTAATTTGTTAAACAGTTCCTTTTCTCTAGTGCCAAGTCCTTCAACACCGTATCTTTGTTCAAGTCCATCTAGGAAATTGTACGTATTTGGATCTTTTGCACTTACAAAATCTGTATATGGAACTTTTACTAGGTAAACCTTATCATAAAGTCCTGTAACTGATGATTTTGTTGGTATTGCCAGCCAAGTTAAGCTGCTTGAATTAGTATTTAATACAGTTCCTGTGGAAACTACTGTTGCAAGCGCATCATTATATGGTTTTATAATATTATCTCCTAATTCTATTGCTCTTGCATTTGTGTATCTGGCAGCTTCTGTTCCAAAGTACATGTTAATATCTGTAAGTCCCGCAAGATTGCTTAATCCTTGAATAGGATTTGTATATTTTATTCCAGACGTATCAACATACATTCCGATACTTGTTGCAGAAGGATTTGATTCAAAATTCAAGAATCCTGATTTTGCAAGGTCTAATACTGTGACTCCTGAAGTGATGTAACTGTCGCTTCAGTTGCATTTACAGATGATGGTGTTGCATTTGTATCAACTCCTGTTATTTCCACTGCTTTTCCATTTATTGTAACTGTCACAGGCGTTGCCTTTGGCGGAACCTTTATAGTTACTCCACCTTCAACTTTTTCATCAGTTGGAGAAGATTCGTATACAGCTTTAAACGAACCTGTATTTGAAGCGCCAGGCCCATCTACACCATCTGCAGACACCACTCCTTTATCAGTATAAATACCAATACCTCTATTTCCAGTAATTTGGATTGTACCGTAGTTTTTAAACTTACCTTGATTTGCCGCTACAACTCCTTTTATACTATCTCCATTACCTACAATTGTTCCGTAATTTTCACCTTCAGCACCTTGATCTATATACATACCAATTGTATTTTTACCGCTAAGGTTAATTGTCGCTCCATGGTCATTTATTGCTTTTGAACCAGCTCCAACAGCATACATTCCAATGCTGTTATCTTCAGTAACATTAATTGTTCCCTTATTTATAACAGTTCCTTGGTTTCTAGAAACTGCTCCATCGTAATAACCAGTTGCCATACCAATTCCATACGATTTTGTAGTTTTATTAGTTTTACCGGTATCAATAGTTGCCCAGTTTGTTGCAACTCCTTTTGTTGAATAAATACCGATATTACCTACACCATTTCCAGACTTCAGATCCATATTTCCATAGTTGTCAACTGTACCTGATGAATAAATTCCATAGTTTCTATCTCCAGTCGCTTTAATTGGAGCATAGTTATTAATTACTGAAGAATCATTGTCAGAATATGCATAAACAGCTTCATTATCCAGTGTTACAGTTGAACTTCCGTTTGTAGTCAATGTTCCTGGCGCTTTTATAACATATCCAAATGTCCAGTCCTTAAGATCCATTTTTGAACCATTGTCATTGATATTTACTGGATTCGTTCCTGCTGTAAATACTCCAACTGCTTCCTTATCTTTTTGCACTTGCGCTTGTTGTAATTTCAGAACCTGCATCCAATGTTACTGTTCCTGTTCCCAGATGTCCCTTTAGCAAATATTCCTACACCATTTTTTTACCAACCTTAATCTTAGAAGTACCAAAGGCTTTGAATATTTTCTCCATAAATTCCATAAGAATTTTCTTTAATATCTATAGTTCCATAGTTTTTTTCAACAAATTGCTTTTCAGATGTATACATACCAATATTAGGAACATCAGTTGCTGCTGAAATAGTAGAATCTCCAACTATAATTTGCCCATCTGAATGGTTCGTAATATCAGATCCATTAATTCCATACATACCTATCTTACCATTAGTTCCCTGCCTGCAAAATCAATTTTTACCATGATTATTAAGCTGTAGCCTTGTCAGCGTACATTCCAACCGAATCTGCTCCAGACATTGTAATTACACCATTTGATAAGTTATTAGCAACATTGTCAGCTACAGATGAAGTACCGTTATTCTTAATAAATACTCCCTTGGCTTCTTTTCCGTCCATTGTAATATTTCCATTGTTATTTATAGTCGCTTTTCCTTCATTAGCAGATCCAAATTCATTACCAATTACAGTTCCTGCAGAGTCTTCCCTATATGCAAGCCCTAAGATACCAATAGAATTTTTACCGCCAACATTAATATTTCCGCCATTATTATTAACTTCTGATCCATTTACAGCATAAACTCCAACAGCCTGATCATTAACAGTATTAGTAGTATCAGTTTCAACATTCAAAGTACCGTTATTAATATTAATCTTACCAAAGTTTGTATATAGCCCAATCGCACCATTACCTGAATCAGTTCTATCAGCCGTTATAGTCTTTCCATTTACATTAATTCCTGTTTCTGCATTAGATGCGACTCCAGAACTTGAACTAATATCAAGCCCAATGACTGGTGCACCTGAAGCAACTCCCTTAACAGTATTTTGCATCTGCTGAATTTAATACAGCCTTCACATCAGTATTTACATCCAAAAATACTCTTTTGAATCAGCAAGTTTCTAGCATACTTATAACTTTGAGAAGCAGGCGTACTTACAGCCAAGCTCTTATCATAACTTCCATCTGAACTTGAAGGGTCACTGTCTAAAGTAAATGATTTTCCTCCATTTAACCCGTCAATTACAGCCAATTTATAATTTGGAGCAGAGTCGCATTAATCATAGCGCTTGTCAACCCTCCAGCAGCACCAAACAATGTAGTGTCAAAATTACTTTAAATTTAATGATAAAGGATTTCTTACACCCATAAGAATCACATCATCTGAAAGAATATCAACTGTTGAACCTGTTCCAAATGTTACCCCTGATACATAACTTCCAGTTGACCCATCAACAGAAAATCCAACTGCTTTTCCAGAAAGTTTCAAATTAGAGCCAGTCATATCAATTTTACCGCCATTTAACGTATAAAGTGCATAACCTTCACCATCATAAGAAATTTTTGAATTATTATTCAAAGTTATTTTATTCGATATTCGCAACAACTGCTGAAGCTCCTCCAGTTACGTTAACTTTGATACCATTAAGTGTAACATCTGATCTGAGAAAATACTCCAACTCCTTTTTTTAGTCGTATCCGTTACATTTATTGTCAATTTATCTGGATCTGTAAAACTTCCTCCAGTCTGAGTTATAAAGCCCATTTGCTCCATTAGTTGCTGTAATAAGAGTATTACCTGTTAAATTAAACGTTCCTTTCATTAAAAAAATACCATTAGATTTTTTTCTCCCATCAACAGTAATATTTCCTTCTTGGTTAAATGTTCCTAAGTTATAAATAGCAGTATTCTTCTTACCTGTTAATGCTATACTCGATGCAGTATTAGTTCCAGTACTATTCACACTTTCACTGCAAGTCCAATACTTTCTCTAGCAGTCATATCAATATCTCCAGCAGTAGTTAAACTAGCTCCACTACCTCCTGTATCAAATCCAGCAGTAACTCCATACACCTTATATCCTGAATTAACTGTTATCTTACCATTTGTAGTAGTTTCAACTTGAGCATCTTTAACAGCCTGTAATATTGAGTTTTGTGCAGCTGCAGGTGGAGTAGATGAAGCAGGGGTAGGATCTAAAGTTCCTGTAGTAATTGCTGTATCCAATTTTATTTTATTTTTTTCACTTCTAATTAAGGCATTATTAGTTCCTACAGCAATATCTGCCGAACCATGAGTAAGATCTCCTCCAAATTTTATTGTTCCAAGTTTTGTAGAATCCAAAGTTATTTCGTTAGTATTTGGATCCCCTGAAGCTCCTCTTAAAAATCCTACGTTGTTACTTCCATTTACTGTAATATTTATATTTTGAAAATTACTTATAGGATCACCTAGAAGTTTTTTTCCTTGGAAAATAGCCATTCCTACATTATCGTTTCCATTTACAGTTATCGTTCCACCACCACTTCTAACTGTTCCCATATCATCATAGTATGGAGTAGCATTATTTGATGATTTTGTAATCTTTTTGTCTGTATCCATAATTTCTACTTCCATTTACTACTATGTTTTCCAATTTTTAACAGTACCATTTGGACCCTACTCCACTTCTTGTTGGAACATAATATCCATAATCAAACCCAACACTATTTGAAGCATTACTCGTCGATAATTATTGTTTCCATTATTATTAGTTTGAGGCAGTTGAGTAAATTTATAATTTGCTTTCGGACTTTCCATAATATTCTGTATCCAATCATCATACCCTATCATATTCTGTCCATTACCTAATGTTATAGTACCATTATTTTCTACAGTCGAAACAACTTGATTAACAGGATTGCTAGTACCTCCACCATCTCCATTTAGTAATTGATGTTCTATACCAACTAATGAACTTCTTCCACTATTTAATGTTACATTTCCTTGAAAAACTGAAAAAGTTTTATCTCCTGGTGTTTTCATAATAATCATAAGGATTTACACTTATGAAATAATATATTATGACTTGCTGTTGAATTTACAACATAATTTCCTGTCATAGTAGCATCTCGTGGAACTACATGACTAAAAACTGCATTCATAAAATAATTCGTAGTATCTCCAGCTGTTATTGTTCCAGGAGGTATTACTGGATGGGGAAATGCAGTAACTCCTGGACTCATAGTTAATGTTCCTAAATTTCCAGGATCATAGATTACTGACCCTGAACTAAGAATTGAACTATTATCTGCTACATCAAAAGTTGCAGTTCCTGTAGCCGCATAGCTAGAAAAGTTCATTAGGTGTATACCCTTGCGAACCATGCAACATTGCTTGTCTATCTTGCCCAAATCCTTCTGCCTGAAACGTTATTACTGGTGCTTGATTTACAGTTATACTAGGACTTACTGGAGTATCTGGTGCATCTGGTGCCTTTTACCGTTCTAGTTGTAAAATTAGAAATCCTCCTCCTGCTCCCTTGAACTGTGAACCTAGGTGCAATTTTGTTTACACTTTTTGGAGTCAATCCTGCAGATACATCCATTGCGGCGTTTGGCTCTCTTACTAATCCTAATGTTGTTGCTCCGTATTGTGTTTCGATTCTTCCTGGGTAGCTGCTTCTGTTTACTAATGATTTATCTCTTTCAAAAAAACATAACTGGCTTTTCTTGTCGCCCTTTTCCTTTATAAGTCCCATGCCAATCGTTATAAAAATCATTGATTCCAAATTGCCAGCTGCTCCATGGAGATTTTTGTCACATGATCCCTTGTTCCATTAACTGAGTTAATTCCAAGTTTGTATCTCTAATCACTTGTTATTTTCAGCTCTTTGCACGCTTAAAAATCTGTTCGCATCTGGTTTATTGAGGTATTAATCTGACTAACTTGATTATTAATCTGCGATTTTGTTACAGTTTCTGCAAACATTTCCCCAGTTGAAATTAACATTCCATTTAATAAAAAAATGTAAGTAAAAGTTGAATCAGTATATTTAAAAATCTTTACATTTTTTTGCAAATGATTTTAAATCTTTTTTTCAAATTCAATAAATTGTTTGTCATTACTATCTCCTTTTTGTTTTTTTAGCCATTCACAAAAGTTTTAAAATTCCAAAAAGCATAATATTTCCAGGTTTTTATTTTTTTCTCCCTTTCCAGCAAAAAAATCTTTTACCAAAAAAATACTGCCGTTATCCAATTTTTCATAGCCTTTCACTTTTGCAATTGCCTATTTTTTTAATTTTTTTGACAATCTAAATTTTACATTTCAGATCATCATCTAAAAGTTTTTTGAAAGCAATATTCAATTTAAACACAAAAAAATAGTGATTTTTTTCTAATGATTTAAGCGATGATTATTTTTTTCCATATTTAAACTTGATTTATTATCTCAAAAAGAACATTACTTTTATTGTATTATATCAAAAAGCAAGTACTTTCCATAAAATTATTCAAAAAAATAATATTTTATTAATTATATATTAATAAAAAAACTTATATAATCGAATTATATCTTATTATTATAATAAAATTGACTTAAAACCAAACTTGAAAATTATATTGTTTTTATTCAAAAACCAAATTTATATAATTTTTTTATACTAAATCCCATTTAAAAAAATAGAAATTATATTTTTATTTATTTCTTGACCCTTTGCATAGCAGGAATTATAACAAATCTATTATTTTAATGAGAAATAGTATTAATAAGCATAAAAACAAAGAAAAAAACCGGAAGTCAATTTCTCTTCCGATTTTTTTATTACTTACAATTTTAATAAATTTTGAAAAACTAATAAATCGCTCTAAATCCGATTCCACCTCTGACATTATTTCCTTTAGTGTCATATCCAGCATTTACCGTTACACCAAATCTTGTATTGTCAATTCCAATGTTAAGGTCAAATTTACCGTTTCCTCTTCTATCTTCTTTTTCTTTTTTTCGAGGTTATACCATCCTGTCTGTTGTGTATCTTACTCTTGCCTGATTTCCATTTTTGCAGTTTTTCCAAGCTCATTTTCATAAGCCGCTGTAAGCCCAACAGTCAAATTAGTTCTTACTGCCAATGGCTGAACATATTTAAATTCTAAACCTGCTTCAGGCTTAACTGAGAAGTAGTCATTTCCTTTAACTTCCAATCTCATTTGTCCTGAATCTTCCTTCACATCGTTAAATCTTCCATATTCCATCTTCAATGCTCCATAAGGTCTCAAATGGGTTCTTTTCGCTCATTCTTATGTCATAGCCAAGTTCATTTTTTTAAGAGCAGCTCCATAAGTATGGTATGTAGATTTCGCTTCAAATGTATCATCAACTACCCAGAATTTACGTTTCATGTTATTAATTCCAGCAAATACATCTCCACCGATTGTCCATTGCAATGCTCCGTTATGATCTCCTTTTGGCGACATTGTCTTGAATACTCCAAGTTTCGAGCATTGTTTGCTGTTCTCTTGATTTTTTCCAATATCTTTGAATCTAAATCTGTTTGTTACTAGCTCCAGCATACCATCCGCTTGAGTTACCCATTCTGATTTTTTTCATCTTCATGAACATAAGCCACACCATAGGCATTGCTTGTATAGTCAATAACTCCTGCCGTATCAGTATTGTACTCATCTCTCAATCCAAATGCTTTTAATCTTGTTATTTTTGCTTAGAAGGATTTCTCCATTCGTGTCTCAAATATCTAAATTCCTTATCCAAGGCATTTCCAGTAGCATTTATTCTTTTGTTGAGTATTTGAATATTGATGACCTTTCATTTCGTCAACTGCTTTGTGTGAATAATTCAGTTTCACCTTTACCTATTCCATTAAGTTTATCAAATATTTGTCTTTCTCTTGTTCCTAAACCTTCCACTCCGTATCTTTGTTCAAGTCCATCTAGGAAATTATATGAATTTTTCATCCTTTTTCGCTTGTAAAGAAAGTATAAGGTATCTTTATCATATACAATTTTTTTCAATTGGTGTTGATGTTCCTTGTAAAGGCTGAGCAAGCCAAGTTAATCCTGCAGAATTGATATTCAATGTTGTTCCTGTCGTAGTAAGCGAAGATATTGCATCGTTATATGGCTTGATTATATTTGAACCTATTTCTATTGCTTTAGCATTAGTATATTTAGATGCTTCTGTACCAATAATCAAGTTTATGTTATCAAGACCAACTAAATTACTCAATCCTTCAATAGGATGTGTGTAGTTTACTCCTGAAGTATCGACATACATTCCTAGCTCTGTTGCCTGTGCATTTGAAACAGAATTTTTTTGAAGTCTGCAAATTGTGGCAATGACAAGTCAAGCGTTGTTGCTCCTGCCGTTACATACGATGGTGTTGGACTAGCTGTATTTGTATCAAGTCCTGTAAGTTCCACTTCTCTTCCATTAACTGTCAATCTTGGAGTTTTTGGCGGATTTTTGAATAAGCAGAGTTCCTTTAGGAGTAACTATGTATTTCTGGTCAGTAGAAGTTGCAGAATATACATTTGCTTTTTGTTCCGCTTACATTTCCTGGAACATTCTTTTTGTGAAAGCGCAGATGCCGCATCTTGATAAATTCCTATACCATCAGGTGAAGTAATCGAAATAGTTCCATAGTTCTTAATATATCCTCCGTTTACAGTAGCGACTCCTTTAATTCCTTTAGCCGATCCTGTCGACTTAATAGTTCCGTAGTTAATACCTTCAGCTCCTTGGTCAATATACATACCAGTCGCATTTTTACCAGAAATATCAATTGTTGCGCCTGCATGGTTTATTGCCTTTGAACCGCTTCCAACAGCATACATACCTATTGAGTTTTCATGAAGCACATTAATAGTTCCTCTATTTTCAATAAGCCCTTCATTTGAAATAGCTCCTGTAGTTTCGTTATAATATCCTGTCGCCATACCAATTCCGTATTCCTTGCTAGCCACATTAGTTGAACCAACATTGATTACTCCACGGTTAGTTGCACCAGCTCCTGATGCGCTTGTTCCTGTCGAATAAATACCAACATTTCCAGTACCGCCAGTCAAGTCAATCGTTCCATAATTCACAGCTTCTCCAGCCGCATAAATCCCATAAGATTTTTCCACCAGTTGTTGTAATATTAGTATTACTGAATACCGATCCAGTTTTATCATTTGTATAAGCATATACTGAATCTGTTCCAATTGAAGCAGTCAATGTATTTGTAGCCCCTGATGAATTTGCTCCAAGGTTAAGTTCTGTTCCAGTCTTTGAATCCACAACATAACCAAACGCATTAGTTCCAACAGTCATATTAGTTCCAGTATTATAAACAGTTGTTTTCAAAGGATTTGTCGCATCATCTGCAATAAATACCCCTACTGCCTGATTATTACCAACATTAATTGTTCCACCTGTAAGATTTACATCTGAATGTATTGATCCTGCTTCTGAATCAGATGAACCTGTAGCAAATATTCCTACTCCATCATCTCCAACGTTTATTGTCCCATTTGTCATCTCTACCTTGTTTGAAACTCCATAAATACCATAAGATTTCTTACCAACATTGATTGTTCCTGATGTAAGTATATCAGTATCTGCATCATTTGTAAACATACCAATTATCGGTGTAGATGTTGTTGTATCTGCAAGAGCAATCGTTCCTTTATTATTAAGTTCCGAATGTATTTTACCTGGAGTATGACCTGCCATTCCTGCTCCTGTAATAGCAGTTCCATACATTGCAACGCCTTCTTGCCCGCTTATAGTAATCTTACCTTTCGTATCATTAGTTGCAATTCCGCCTTCAATAATCATACCAATAGCATTCTTGCCTGTCATAGTAATTTCACCATCATTAGCAGCATTTGTATAAGTAATGCTATCTCTCAAATAATCTGCATTTGTTCCAGCAGCATCAAGCGAATTATTCTTAGCATAAATCCCTAAAGAATTATCCCCATCAAGAGTAATCTTACCACTATTCTTAACATCAACAAGTCCAATTTTATCATTAATTAATGCTGTTTTTGTAGTTCCTGTTGTTCCAAATTTTTCATATACAACATTACCTTTACTATCTATTCTATAAGAAAGCCCAAGAATACCAATACTGTCTTTACCACCAACTTCAACTGTTCCAGTAGTGTCATTATTCACTTCTGTTCCATTTGTAGCATAAATTCCTACTGCATGGTCATTTGGCGTTGGCTTTTCAACTTCAATCTTTCCTTCATTATGTACTTTTCCGTAGTTTACATAAGCTCCAACTCCACCATTTCCGCTGTCTGTTCTGTCAACTGTTATTGTAGCTCCGTTTTGGACATTTATAGCTGTTGTTGTATTGTTTTTAGAGTTTCCGCTGGCACTTACATCAAGTCCTACTGGTACTGTTAATTTAGGGTTTATATCATTAATTTCTGTTGTATTAAGATGAGCCTTTTACAGTATTTCCTGAAATTACATTTATTCTAGAATTTTTGCAATTGCAATCTTCTTGTAAAAATATAACTATCTGATGGAGTTGTTCCTCCTGCTCCTGTTGTATCTGCCTTATCAATATTACTGTCAACATTTACATCAATACCATCAAATACAGTATATTTATATCCATTATAAGTTGTTCCACCTTCTGTATTAGTAATTTTTTTGTTATTGGTATATAAGTTCCTATTGTATTTGATGGATTACCATTTATATACGAATTATTAGTATTAAACGTAGTTACACCTGTTAAATTTGCTACAATTACATCATTTGAAAATACATTAAGTTTAGTATCAGTCAAAGTAATTGAAGGTGTTGCAGTCGTTACATCTCTTGAATATCCAGTAGACTTTCTCCTCTTAAAGTTAAAGTACCATAAGATAAATCAATCTTTCCACCATCTTTAGAAAATAATGCATACCCTTTACCTTTATATTCTACTGTACTTCCTGGATTAGCAGCAGTTCCTGATAAATCAATATTAGAAAAAGTTGTTCCATCACTTCCTACTGATGCAACTGCAGTTCCTCCATCTTCAACTTTAATATTATTATATTTTGCACTAATTTGTGCTCCTCTTCCGACATATAATCCAAATCCTGTATAATTACCTGTTCCTGTAATTGCACCTGCTACAGGATCAATTGTTACAATTTCTTTCCCTTTTACTTCAATATTAGGTGTTGTTGGTGTTGCAGGCGTTGTTGCTGGTAAAATAGCTGGCATATCTATATTTACAGATGTATTTTTACCAGTTGCATAAACAGCTCCTGCATTTTCTTGTCCTGCTATTGTTGGATTTGCTGAAACTGTAGCATTTTTAACTTCAATTCCACCTGTTACTTTCACTACCGAACCATCTACTCCTGAAGCTTGATCATCAGATGCAAAAATAGCAACTGAATTTTCAGTATTATTTGATGTTACTTTTCTTACACTTACAGTTTCTGAAACTCCTGAAAGATGAGTTGAACCTTTAGCATAAATTGCCAAGTTTCCTTTTCCACCCTCTAACTTAACATCTCCTGTTGATTTCACAGCTCCTCCTGAATTAACAGTTGTTCCATTATTAGTTGTATATTTATTTACAACATAAATCCCTATATTACTATTTCCACCTTTAAGTTCTATATTTCCTCCACCTAAATCAAGTAAAACATTTGCATTTGGCATTACCCCAACATTAGATTCTGTTTTTATCAAAGATTTCAATTTGATGACTCGTCAAATTAATTGCAGAATTTGAAAGAATACCAAAACTATTTCTAATATATTCAGGATGTTTTATTTAACTCAGGATCTGAATTATAAGGATTAAGTACAGTATCTGTTGGGTTTACATCATGATTCATAGCGACAGTAATTTCAACTCCATTTGTTTCCTTTTCCACTTAATGTAGGTACAGAAGTCGTATTTTTTTCGTTACAAAATTCTGATTACCTACTCCAGAGGCTCCTATATTAATCGCAAGATTCCCTTCTGTTTTTGAATATTGATTCTGTCCAACTGTACTACTTTCGTAATAACCAACACTTGAATCTCCATAAATAGTTAATGGTTTATATTGGTATGGTGTTCCTGGTGTTTTTGTCATTTGGTTTATTATTTACTGCATCAAAAGTAAATCCTTCTTCTACAAATTGTAAATCAGTTCTTGTAGGATACAAGAAAAATGTCCCTACACTACCTTCTCCATATAAATTAATAATTCCTCTATTAACTAAACTTACAGGTACATTATTTCCAACTGTTTACTCATTCATTTGCCAATTTCCACCATTACCTGCAAAGCATTTATAAAATATGCTTTGATTTATTAGTCCACAAATCAATAGTTCCTGTACTTCCATTATAAGAAATTGCATGATGTCTTTCCAGATTTCTATTATTACTATCATTTGATAAACTAAAAATAGCATTTTGAGTTTCAATATAATTTGTTCCGTCATAATATGGTTGGATTAATATTTCTCCAGTATTTATTGCGACTGACTTTGAATCTTCTGCATTATTATGATCATAGTTATTAGTTACCGCATTATTTCTTCCTTCCATTACTATTCTACCACTATTTATCCAAGCAAACAATCCCGAATTAGAAGTAGTTTTTTTATTATTTTTGAATAGTTGTTCCATTTACATTATTTACAACATCCTTATAAGCATTCAAAATTGTCGTTTGAGTTGATCCACTAGTCACATTTGTATTCCAAGTTGAATCTGAAGTTGCTGAAAGTCAAACCTGCAATTGCTACTGTTCCATTTGATGTATGGCCATGATGATCCATATGGACAAATTCTTTAACAACTGGATCTGTCCCATCAATAAAACTATGAATATTTGTAAGGATATTATTTGTATTTGTCAAACCTGTTCCAATGACAAGTTTTTTGAAGTCCGCGTATACTTGATGTTGTCCCATTTCCTGACTTATTTGTCCAAGGAGTTGTTGTAATTTCTCCAGAAAGACTTCCCCATGGAGATGTTCCACTATATGTATTAAATTGATATTCCATTGTACCATCAGAATTTCTAATAGCATTAAAATTTCCATTTCCTGAAGTTTACACTTTCAATAGCACCATTAGATAATGTTTTTAGAAAATGCAGTATTACTTTGCACTATTTCCACCTGATTTCCTGTTAAATTAAAAACTAAAAAGAACTGATAACAGGTGCTTTTTGGAGCACTCGAGGTAATGGCTCTTTAACCACCCTCGGCTCAAACGATGGCAACCCAGCAATCGCCACATTCTTTTGAATATTTGGATTAGTTTTTGTTATTGATTTTGGCGTAATTGAAGCACTTATTGGTATTTCAAAGATTTGGCTCGTAGGCAAATCCTAAGAGTGTTGTGTTGTTGGCATTTTTTTCACTTACTGGTTTTTGCGATGTATTTGTTTAAAGTTTGATCTCTTTTGTAAATGATGTTGTCGATTTTGTTTCCTTTTCCTTTATAAGTCCCATGCCAATCGTTGTAAAAATCATTGATTCCCAAATTGCCAGCTGCTCCAAGGTGACTTTTGTCACGTGATCTCCTTGTTCCATTAACTGAGTTAATTCCAAGTTTGTATCTTTAATCGACCTTTGTTATTTTTCAGCTCTTGCACGTTTAAAATCTGTCTGCATCTGATTTATTGAAGTGTTAATCTGACTAACTTGATTATTAATCTGTGAGTTTGTCACAGTTTCTGCAAACACTTGTCCAGTTGAAATTAACATTCCACTTAATAAAAATGCAAGCAAAGCCGAATCAGTGTACTTAAAGTCTTTACATCTTTTTCGCAAACGATTTCAAATTCTTTTTTTAAATTTAATAAGTTGTTTGTCATTGTTATCTCCTTTTATAGTTATTTGTAAAAGTTTGAAAATTCCAGTAAGTTTAATATTTCTAGGTTTTGATTTTTTTCCCCTTTCTAATAAAAAAAATCTTTACCGAAAATATTGTCGTTATTCAATTTTTCATGGACTTTCACTTTTGCGATTGCTTATTTTTAATTTTTTTGACAATCTAAATTTTTACATTTCAGATCATCATCTAAAAGTTTTTTTGAAAGCAATATTCAATTTAAACACAAAAATAGTGATTTTTTTCTAATGATTTAAGCGATGATTATTTTTTTCCATGTTCAAAATTTATTTATTACTTCAAAAAGAATACTTCCTTATTACATTATATCACAAGTGTTTTTTTAAAAAAATTTATTTAAAAAAATAATGCTTTTATTAATTGCATATTAATAAATTTTTGAAAACTACAAATTGATTTATTATCTTAAAAAGAATATTTCCATAATTATATTATATCCCCAAAAACCAGACTCGCATTTAAACAGGAAATAGCATAAGATAATTTATTAATATAATTGCAACTTATTATATCATAATTTCAAAAAAATCAATATCTCAAAAAAAATAATCTCTTTCTAAGATATTGGTTTAGAATAGAGATTATTTTTTTAATTTATTTAAAAAAATTTTTCCAAAGTTCAAAAAAATAATTTATCATTATTTCTTTTTAATTGTAAATTTAAGTATTTCAGATTTTTAATTTCATAGAATTAATTAATTTATGCTTCCTGTGCCGCATATCCGCCTTCGATTGCAACTTCCTTCACTTTTTTTCCTTCTTCTGTTTGATTTTTTTAATGAAAAAGTCCCTGTTCCACCCTGATTTCCGTATTCTTCAATATAATCAACTACAAATACGTTTGTCATGTCGATTTTTTTCTTACCATCTGCCCTGCTGAAATGATTTCAAAGGCTTGCTTGTCTGTAGGCATCGCTTGCTTCTGATGGAACTAATGACCATTGTGCAACTTTTTCTTGTGTCATCTTCTGTATCTCCGCTTGTCTGCAGCCAGTATTTTTCCCCTGATTTCCAAAAATTACTCCTAGATCTGTTGCTCTCGCATTTGAATCATCAGGCGTTTCAGAAATATATTTTTACATCCAGGATACTTTCCTTGTCTAGCAAAAATTTCATTTTCCTGTCCTTTAACGCTCAATCTGAATCCCATAAATTATTCCCCCATTTTATTTTTTTGACAATTAAATAATAGCGCTATTTTTTTAAATTAATTTAATTTTAATTATCTGTTATTATTTTTACAACAAAAAAATAGCCATTTGTCAACCTTAATTTTAATTTTTTTATTAATTAATCTACAAGATAAACTTTAAGGGCAATTTCTTCATCAAACGGAATCGGCACGATGACAAACTTTTTCCCTGCATCAATCATTCTGGCAATAATTTCACTCTGACTTTTTGGCAAATATCCAACTTTTTCCTTTCTAGAATTATAGATGACGACTGCATTCAAGGAAATACCATTAAATTCACGAAATAAATCCAGTGAACTTCATCTTTAATCTTAATCGCAAAATTTCTAATATATTTAACTCCTTCTAAATAAGTATCCAGCAAAAACAGTCTTCTCGACTTCTTTGTATATTTGTCAATCAATGTCTTTGCATACTCAAACATCATTTCCTTCCCCGAACTTTAATCTTTTTCTTCCCGCCCATTATCCTTTTGAATAACAAGCACTCCATTTCCAAAATTAAACTCGTTTATCATATAATTTCTCTGATTTTTTTCAAAAAGTTTCAAAAATATTCCATCATTTCTTCAAAAATCATAATTTCCTTCTGGTTAATCTGAAATGATCCCTTTTTTTCAATTCAACTGATGTATTCTCAATATATGAATAGTAAAATCTTCCATCCCCTGAAAAACCTCAATTTCATAATTTCCCCATAATAAAGCCCGTCAAATTCAAGTTTTATCCCATTAAAATTACTTACCAGACATTTCTTTTCACCTCTTTTTATTGTACCTTCTTATTCCTTATTTCAGTCCTTCCAACTTTCCTTCAATAAATAATTTCAAATTTTTTTCAACATCATTCATAAGTGTTATCATACTTTTTTTCAGATTTCCATGCAATATGTGGAGTAATCACAATATTATCCAATTCAAATAATTTAGAATTTTTTCAATCGGCTCAACACTCGTTACATCAACGACCGCCGATTTTTATTATTTTTATTTTTTTAATGCAAAATACAAATCATCCTGATTTATAACCGGTCCTCGTGCTAAATTTAAAATTCTGGCACTTCTTTTCATTTTTTTCATTTTTTCAAGATCTATAAGATTTCTCGTTGAATCAGTCAATGGAACATGAAGTGTCAGAACATCACATTTTTCAAGCACCTCATCCAAGTCATGCCGTAAAATTCCATCCTCTTCAACTTTTTTTATAATCTTTTCCAAAGACTTTTTAGCAACCATCACTTCCATTCCCAATGCTTCTGCCATCTGAGCAACTTTTTTTCCCAATATTTCCAAATCCTACAATTCCTAAAATTTTCCCTTCCACATCATCAATCGGATATTTCTGATAATCAGGAACATCAATATCAATCCATTTACCAGTTTTTTACTTCCTCAAAATATTTATTAACAGGCGTTAATTCATTTAAAAAGAAAAGTAATTGCCAGTGTGCAACAGAGTTAGTTGAATAGCCTGAAACATTTGCCACCTTTATTCCAAATTCATTCGCACTTTTTCACATCAATATGATTAAATCCAGTCAGCGTAATAAGTATCAGTTTAAGTTTTTTAGCCTTCTCAAACTGCTTTTTTTCCCAAGTTTTTATCCTAGTCGTTATTACAACATCCACATCTTCTATTCTTTCATCAATTTCTCCAACTTCAGTATCTTCATATTCAATATATTCACCATATTTATCAAACTTTTCCCTTAAATCAATCGGTCCGACCTGTAACTCTATCCAAATACACTATTTTTTTAATTTTTTTCATAAACATCATCTCTTTTTAATTTTTTTATTAAAGTAAATATGCTATACAATACTGACATCCGCCTTCAATTTATAAATAACATCCTTTCTTTCCACAACAATCATAACTTTTTTTCCTTCAATTCCTTATCCCTCTTTATTTTTTGCAATAATTTTTTTGCTGGATTTATAGCAATGGCATTTCCTACATTTTTAAACATTGTAAGATCTCCCGTTGTATCTCCATAGGCATACGATTTTTTCAAATCAATGTCATACTTTTTACAAAAATCCGTTATTGCCTTCTGCTTACTTTTAGCATCCCACATTGGAATGACATTCCCTGTAAAAATCCCATTCTCATCAACTTCATAAATAGAAGCCCTGTAATCTTCAACACCATATCTTTCTGCCATCTTGCTTACAAGAAAATCTGGACTTCCTGAAATAATTATAACCTTATGCTTCTTCTCCTTATGATATTTCAACCTTTCCCGTGTATACCGGTAAACTTTGTCCCCTTTTAACTTCATCACTCTTTTAGCAATAAAATCCATATCCTCCTTGCTAAAATTTTTCAATGCCTCCATATAAGTCTGCACAAGTTCATCCAAATAATCATCATAATCCCCAGTCCTATTTTCCCACTTGGAAAACTTTTCCTTAACTTTCCCTTCCCAAGTCATCATATCAATATACTCATACTGCACAAGCATCTTAAAATGCTCAATTAACAGTCGAATCCCGATAAATCGTCCCTGTCAATATCAAAAAAATGCCGCCACATTTTTTTATTTTTTACTTTCTTTCATTTCCATTCCCCTAATTAAATTTATTTGTCATCAATGCATTTTACACATTATGCTATATTTTTACCCTATTTCCTCCAATAAATCAAATAATTTGCCATTCTAAATAATCTATTGCTAAATCATATTTAAAAAAATAGAAATTATATTTTTATTTATGTATAAGTAAAACAGTCATAACTTTTTAAGTTCAGTTTTACACTATATTAGTGTATTATTGAAAAACAAATATGTCCGATAATTTATTTTTTTGAATTTTTTTATGTATACTCAGACCTATTTAATACTATTCCCCCATTTAAAAAAAGCGAATATTTATTTTTAATTATTTGAAAAATAAATATCAGGTTTAATCTGCTAAAAAGATTTACAATTCAAATGGGGTTTTAAACTACTAAAAATTATATGAATTTAAAAAGTCGAGTAAAATAGTTATAGTTTTTTTGAGTTCAGTTTTAAAAAGTTTTTACTATAAATTATCTGCATTTTTTTCACTTAATGGATAAAATAAAAAAACACTCCAAAGAGTGCTTTTTAAATATCATATTCTATTTATTTACTGACAAGAAGTCTTGTCGTTATTCAATCTTTATCGCTTTTTATTTTTACAATTTCATATAAAACTTATTCAAAAACTTCCGTAGCATTCTGAACTTCATTTCCTAAAGCCACATTTAAAGCCACTATTGCTACTTCCAAATGGCTTTCATCAGGCTCTCTTGTAGTAATCTTTTGCGACCCACATTCCTGGAACTGCAATCATTTTTAGCAAAGACATTATCCAAATGGTAACTTGTCCAACGTTGTATTTCATAAGAAAGTCCAAACGAACGAAGGGAACAAATAGAACTCTTGTTACTAACTTGTAAATTATCATTGAAAAATGTCCAGTTGGAACTTTAAAAAAATAAATCTACTGTTGAAAACACTAGAATACTTATAAACATTACAAGCAGAAGAAAACTTGTACCACATCTTGGGTGAAATCTTGTACATACTTTTTGCATTTTTTTAGGTGACAGTTCCTTTTTCCATTTCATAATTCATAATACTTTTTATGTTCTGCTCCATGATACTCAAAAAAACTCTCTGAATATCCTTTAAAAAAACGAAATTCCATAAATATATCCCAAGAAAAGTACCAATTTTTATAATTGCTTCTACAATATTAGCCTTTTAAAACGCTATCTTTAAAGAAAAATCCTCCAATAGCCGATGGCGACCCACATAAACACGACAATCCCCAATAAAACCGAAGTCATAACAGTAAATCCAACCTGCTTGTCCGTCAATTTTTTTCCTCTTCATGCCCGACCTGATTTGATGCGAAAATAAAAGCTCCTTTGTCCCAACAACCATCGCATCATAAAGTGCTATAACTCCCCTTACGAAAAGGTACTTTCAACCATCTGTTACTTTTTCAGTTAATGCTATCTTTTTATAAACAATACTTCCATCCTGCTTACGAACCAGCGTTGCAATTGCTTTTAGGCCCTCTCATCATAACCCCTTCCACAACATGACCTGTCCTCCGACAGTTATTTTTTTATCTCTCATTTTTACCTGCTTTCTTCATATTTTTCTAATTCGTTATGGTGAACTTTTTTTAAAACCCATAATTTATTAGTTTCTTAGATAATTTTTAACATACAATTATTAAATAATCCTATTATTAAAATTTATTTTTTTAATTTATTCTCTATCAATTACTGCTCTATTTTTTTATTCTTTTTAATGATTTATTAATATGCTCACTTTATATTTGTCGACTCCTTTTATTTTTAGCAATATCCGAAGCAGTCGACATCAAAATTGACTGAACATTTGAAAAATTCTTTTACAAGAATTTCCCTATCCTTTTTGCTTATTTTTTTGTTATGTTGCTCAAAAGTCCATATCCACGTGGCTCTATCTTTTCATCCAGATTTATGATATTTGTATCAAATCCAAGCAGACAAACAATTTTTCATCATCCAAAGCAATTCCTCTTTTTGTCAAAGATCTTACTCTTAATCCAATTTTTTTCGACTCGTTTCATTGCTTATCTTATAATCCTTTATGAGAGCGTCAAAACTCTCATTTTTTATTCAAAGATTATTTCTTCATATTGGATCTTTATAAGCCGTCCTTCGCTTCCAAGTTCTGCCATATACTCAATTAATTCCTCTGACATTCTGAAAAAGAAGTCCGTACATTCTCACACATTCCACAATATCATAAAGCGTTACCATATTGTCAAATTCTAAAATAGATAAATTTACGTGATTTTTTTCTCAATCGCAAGGGAATATTTCTCAAGAGCAGTTATCGCCTGTGAAGATTTAGTCAATAAATCTCCAATTTCATTTAGTAAATATCTAAATTTCCTGTAATATACCGTTATTTTATTTCTTCTTTCAGAAACCGCCACAACCAAATTCCCCTTTTGTCAGTGCAATTCTATGTGCCGCCTGATGTCTTGTCCCTGCTCTCATCTGTTTCTATCGAATAATTAGGTCAGCAGTGAATATTTGCTCCATAAATTGTCTTTATATCCTCCGACAAAAATAATTCCGCCATCCATTTTAGACGAACTTTCATAAACTTTTTGTAGGGAATATACTGTATTTAACTCAAATCCGCCTCCCATCACATCTTTTTAAATCATTAGGATTTCCCAGTACAATCAATGCTCCCAGTTTTGCCTCCTGAATTTTTATCTATTGCTTCTCTCAATGTCTGTTCCAGGTGCTACCCTGTCAAATATATGCTCCAATATTTTTCTTCTTATTAACTGCCTTTTTTCCCATATTTCATCCTTTCGCCCTTTTTTTCTCTCTGGCTTACTTTTATCCTCTCGACAAGTTCACTTATGTTACTTATATAATTCAATTTTATTTTTGTTTTTTTCCTTTTTAAAATCGACCTGATGGCTTTTTTGCAGGTATACCCCTGCAAATCCCATTTTTCCGAAATTTCATTTACCCTATTTTTTTGATAAATGAAACTTTTCTCACTTCCCCACGTAATCCCAGTTCGCCAATAGCCGCTATTTTTCTGACTTATCAGCACGCCTTTACCGAAGATAGAAGTGAAAAAAATTACTGCCAAGTCAGAACTCCTGTCATTTAAATCAATTCCTCCTGGAATATTTATATAAATGTCCTTTGAATTTACATCTACTTTTTTAAAGAACGTGATAAAACTGCACTTAATATTTCCACCCGATTTTTTTATCATATCCTTCCACTGTTCTTCTTGGCATTCCAAAATTCGGTGTCCCCAATAACGACTGCACTTCAAATAAAAATACACGGCTTCCTTCAAAAATTGGCACAATAATGCTTCCAATATTTTTTTCATCCCTGTCGCTTATGAAAAATTCAGACGGATTTTTAACTTCGCTAATTCCATTTTCCTTCATATCAAAAATTGAAATTTCATTTGTAGAGCCATAACGGTTCTTTATTGAACGAATGATTCTATAATAAACTATTTTTCCTCACCTTCAATCTGCAAAACTGCATCAACCATATGCTCCAGCAATTTCGGACCCGCCAGTTTCCCATCCTTCGTAACGTGTCCTACAATATAAAATGCAATTTCATTTTTTTTAGCAATTTCAATGATTTTTAAAGTTGTTTCCCGAATTTGCGTCACACTTCCAGGAATAGAATTTACATTTTCAGAATAAAGCGTCTGAATTGAATCAACTACAACAACTTTTTGGCTTATCTCTCAAAATTACACTTTCAATTTTTTTCAATATTTGTATCATTTAAAATATACAAATTTTCACTTTTTACATTAACACGTTCTGCACGTCTGTTTTTATTTGCCGTAGCGACTCTTCTCCTGAAACATAGAATACATTTCCAATCTTTGCATACTCCTGCGACAATTTCAAGCAGAAAAAGTCGATTTTTCCAATCCCAGGACTTCCTGTAATTAGCACAACTTCCCCTTTATCGACCTCGCCACCCAGTACTCTGTCAAACTCCTCAAAAGGCGTTACCATCCGAAATTCCTTTTCAATTTCAATTTCTGTTATCTTGCTAATGGAAACATCCTGTGACTCCCACATCCTTAAAAGGCTCTTTTTATATCAATTTCCTCTTCAAATGTTCCCCAGGAATCACAATTAGGACATTTCCCCACCCATTTTTAACGAACTGTAACCGCATTCTGAACATATATATTTAGATTTTTCCCTTTTTTGCGACCCATTTTTTTAGATTCCCTCTTATTTTTTTAACTTTGTCAATTAATCTACGTTCTACATTTTCTGTTACAAAAACTCAAATCCCCTTTATTTAAGGCAACTTCCTTTACAAAGGTGGAACTTAAATACAAATATTCCCTTGAAGCAGTTAAAAATACTGTCTCAAATTCACTTTTTAGTAAGCGTCTTATTTGTAAGCGTAAACTGCAGCTCATATTCATAATCTGACAATGCACGCAATCCCCTTTATCAAAATATTCACATTTTTCCTTATACATAAAAGTCAACCAGTAATCCATTAAAAATCTTTATTTCGAACTTTCTATACCTTCTTTTTTTAATATTTCCTGTATCATTTCAACTTTTTCCTCATCAGAAAACCAGGCTTTTTGATTTCGTAGAATTTTTAAAAATACCTATTATTAATTTGTCAAATAAGTTTGAAGAACGCTTTATAATATCAATATGACCCTTCGTTATTGGATCAAAACTCCCTGGATACAATGCTATTTTTTCCCATATTGTTCTCCTGTTTTTTTATTTTTTTATTTTACCATCGCATTTTTATTTTTTTACTTTTTCTATTTTTTTAATTTTGAAAGAGCTTCCTTTGCCGCATGCTTTTTCAAACTTCTTTTTTTACTTTTTCCAATTCCTATTCCGTGAATCTCATTATTCCAAACTACAGACATTTTCAAAAACTTTATCGTGGTCAGGACCGCTAGTTTTAATTAAATTATATTCAGGCATCTTTCTATATTTCCCTTGTACAAATTCCTGCAGAACTGTCTTATAATCCCCTGTTCCTTCTATTTCTTCCAATTTATTTATTTTTTTCCAAGTAAAAATTTCAATGCAATATTTTTTTGCAGTATAATAATCTGAATCTTTTAAAAATCGCACCAATCAATGCCTCAAAAGCATCTCCTAAAATAGATCTTCTATGTCTTCCTCCAGACATAACTTCCCCGTTGCTCAAGTACAGATACTCTCCCAGTTCAAGTTCGCTCGCAATAGTTGAAAATACAGGCTCACTTATAATTTGACTTTTTTTAGCTTTTGCAAGTTCCCTTCCGTCTTCTTTTCATAAAGATCATAAATATACTCAGTCGTTATAAGATTCAAAATTGCATCTCCCAAAAATTCAAAGTCTTCTCATTGTTAAACCTTCTGCCCTTTTTCAATTTCATTAGCATACGACCTATGTGTTAATGCTTCATGCAAATATTCTTCATTTTTAAACTCATACCCTATTTTTATTAATTCACTTACATCTCTATTTCCATTATTTTTCCATTCATTTCACCTCCATATTTTTATTATTTTCCGAGCAATAAATAAATTATTATAATTTTTACAGTTATTTATTTTAATATTTTATTCTTATAATTCCACCTAATTTATTTTTTTGTTATTCCTTTAACTATAATTTTTTTAGCAAAGAAGGAAAAATTTATACATAATAAAAATATAATTTTATCAATAATCTATTTTTTTATTATTACAAGGGGTTAAAAACCCTTGCCTTATAACATTTACTTCACTACAGTTATACATATCAAGTTTTTTTATAAATTTATTACTTATATTTTTCTAAACGCCAAGACAAAGATTATGCCCACCAAATCCAAGCGAACTTGACATTCCTACTTCAATATCTCTTTTTACAGGTTTATTTGGCACATAGTCCAAATCACATAACGGATCAGGATTTTTCATAATTTATAGTTGGCGGCATAATTCCTTCTGAAATTGCAAGCGCTAAAAATCCGACTTTCAATTCCTCCAGCTCCACCTAATAAATGCCCAGTTGCACCTTTTGTAGAACTTACTGACCCAATTTATAGGCATGTTCTCCAAATCTCGATTTTTATTGCCTGAGTTTCATTTTTATCATTTGCAGGCGTAGAGTTCCGTGCGCATTTATATATCCAACTTCTTCAGGTTTGATATTTCCTTGTTCCAAAGCCATTCTGAATGCTCTTGCAAAGACCTTCTCCACCATCACCTGGAGCTCGTCATGTGATAAGCATCTCCAGTTTCTCCATATCCTACAACTTCCGCATAAATTTTTTTGCCCCACGTTTTTTTAGCATGTTCCAATTCTTCAAGTATTAATACCCTCAAAGCACCTTCTCCAAGAACAAATCCATCCCTGTCACCTGTAAATGGACGTGATGCCTTCTTAGGATCAGGATTAGTTGACAATGCCTTTAAATTTGCAAATCCTGCTATTCCAGACGGAGTTACTGTAGCTTCTGTTCCTCCGAAAGAATCATCGCATCGCCTTTTTTTCCTAATAAAATCGCCTGAAAAAGCATCTCCAATTGAATTTGTCCCTGAAGCGCAGGTCGTAATAACTGTTTTATTAGGCCCTTTGCTCCAGTATAAATTGAAGTATTTCCAGAAGCCATATTTAAGATTGCTGCTGGAATATAAAATGGCGATACTCTTCTTGGCCCTCTTGTAACAAGTTTTTCCACTTCCTGCTCAATTACATCCAGCCCTCCAATTCCAGAACCGATAATTACTCCGATTCTATCTGCATTTTCATCAGTAATCTCTAATTTAGCATCTTCCAAAGCCTCTTTTGATGCCGCAATTGCAAATTGTGAAAATCTTGCTATTTTTTTCAATTCTTTCTTTTCAATATAATTTTCAGGCACAAAATCCTTTACTTCTGCCGCAATATGCACTGGATGCTCTGAACTGTCAAATTGAGTAATTTTATCAATTCCACATTCCCCTGCCAATAAATTTTTCCAAGCCTTATCTTTTCCAGTTCCCAATGGAGTTACTAATCCTATTCCTGTAATAACTACTCTTCTCATTAATACACTCTCATCTTTATTTTTATAATTTAAATTTATATTTCTCCCATTTAAATTATGATTTCTGCATTTTAAATGGAGTTTAGTATTAATTCCTAATACTAAATTTATTTTTTTAATCAATTCAATTTTTGTAACAATAAATTTATTTTAACATTTTTTTCATTTTTTTCAATAAAAAGGGGAAGATCCCCCAAAAAGTTTTTATGTCTTATTGTTTAGGCTTCGATGTATTCCATTACATCTTTAACAGTTTTAATTTTTGTGCATCTTCATCAGGAATTTCAATATCGAATTCTTCTTCAAAAGCCATGATTAATTCAACTGTATCCAATGAATCGACTCCCTAAATCATCAACAAAAGATGCATCTTCAGTTACTTGATCTTCATCTACACCTAATTGATCTACAACTATTGATTTAATTTTATCTAGCATTATAATGCCACCTCCATATTTATTTTTCTAAAATTATTATACCAAATGAATTTAAAAAAATGCAACAAAAATTCACTAATATTTAAGTATTATTTTAACTGTATATACATTATTATATCATTTTTTTATTTATTAGCCCTTTTGCACATCTCAAAAAAAAACTCATGTACTTTAAGATTATCATTTAACTCAGGATGATACGAAGTCACAAGAATATTATTTTCCCTTACTGCGACAACATTCCCATCAACTTCCGAAAGAACTTCCACATTTTTTCCCACACTTGAAATATATGGCGCTCGAATAAATGTCATTGGAATAACTCCAACTCCTTTAAACTCACTTTCGGTAAAAACTTCCAAGTTCGTCTTCCATAAGCATTTCTTCTAACTTTTTATATCCATTGCTCCCAAATAAGTCCGACTGTCATTTTCAATTTCCTTTGCCAAAAAGAATTAATCCTGCGCAAGTACCAAATACAGGTAATCCTTCCAAAAATAAGTTTTTTTATGTCATCAACAAATCAAGGTCATAAAGCGCTTTTCCGATAACTGTACTTTCTCCACCTGGAATAATTAACCCGTCAATATCATTATTATTACAAACGATCACTTAAATCAGATTTTTTTCTTATCTCAAATGATTCAATCCCAAGTTTCTCTAGCATTTTTTCTATGTTCTGCAAAAAGCTCCCTGTAAAGCCAATACACCGATTTTCATTATTTACCTCTTTCGACCATAAGTAACTTAATTTCATTTTCATTGATTCCCAACCATAAACTTCTCCCAAATCTTCAGAAATTTCACTAACACTTTTTGGATCGTTGTAGTTAGTGATGCCCTTTAACTATCGCCTGTGCTCTTTTTACAGGATCCCCTGATTTGAATATTCCTGATCCGACAAATACTCCTTCGACTCCAAAGTCGCATCATTAGTGCAGCATCTGCAGGAGTCGCAACACCACCCTCGTCGCAAAATTCACCACTGGCAATTTACCATTTTCGTGAACATATTTTTACTAAATCAAAAAGGAACTTGCAATTCCTTAAATTGTAAAAATAAAGTTCATCTTCTCTCATATTTTGTATTCTTCTTATTTCCTGATTCATCATTCTCATATGTCTTACTGCCTGTACAACATCCCCAGTTCCTGGCTCACCTTTTGGTTCTTATCATTGAAGCCCCTTCACTTTATTCTTCTAAGAGCTTTCTCCCAAATCTTTTTGCTCCACAAACAAAAAGGAACTTTAAATTTTTTTCTTATCTACATGAAATTTATCATCGGCAGGTGACAATACTTCACTTTCATCTATGTAATCAATTTCTATCGCTTCCAAAAATCTGTGCTTCTACAAAATGTCCAATTCTAACTTTTGCCATTACTGGAATTGAAACAACTTCCTGAATACCTTTAATCATCTTAGGGTCACTCATTCTTGAAACTCCACCCACGAGCTCTGATGTCGCCTGGAATTCTTTCATGCCATAACCGCCGCCGCTCCGACCTGCTTCAAATTTATTTTTTTGCCTGTTCAGGAGTGGAAACATCCATTATAACTCCACCTTTTTAACATTTGTGCCAAATTTTTTGTTCAATTCGTATCTTTCGTTTTTTTCATAAAATTTCATCCTTTCATTATAAGAAGATTTTTTCACATATACATTATACTCCTATTTCAAAAATTTTACAAATATAAATTTTTAGATACAAATTTAACTTAGAAGTTCCATCAATTCCTTGTCACTCATTTCAAACAGAATCTTTTCTCCATCTTTGCTTTCCAAAGCAGGTTTTCACTCAATTGACGCTTGCTTTTCCTGAATTTTTTTATAATTTTTTTCTTCAATCGTACCTTCTGTCACAAGTTTTATAACCTGCACACTTTTTTCTGTCCAATTCTATACGCCCTGTCGCTCGCCTGATTTTTCCACGACGATATTCCACCAAGGATCATAATGAATTACAACATCCGCCCCCTGACAAGATTTAGTCCAGTTCCACCTGCCTTTAACGAAATCAGCACCACTTGCCGCTCTCGAAAGATTAAATTTATTACAAATATCAACTCTTTCTTTAGACTTCACATTTCCATCAATATAAAAAAATACTCAATTCCCCATATCTGCAAGTTCCTTCTCAATTTCCTTCAAAGTACCGACAAACTGTGAAAATATCAATAATCTATGCCCATTTTCAGTTATATCCGGCAAAATATCACGTAACACTTCCAGTTTTGCTACTTCCCCTTGTAGTCCTCCTTAAATAAAGTTGGAGAATTACAAATTTGACGCAGTTTTGTCAAAATTGCAAGTATCTTCATTCGATTATTATCATTTTCGTTAAATTTCTTCATTTCACTCTTAGCCTGTTTAATATAAGACATATACAATTGTTTTTTTGCTCTGTACTTAACGTTACAAACCATATTCGATTCAATTTTATCAGGCAATTCAGTTAGCACTTCCTTCTTTGTTCTTCTTAGCAGAAATGGAGCAATAATTTCACGCAAATTGTTTATTTTTTGAAGAATTTGGATTTACGATGGCTTCTTATAAGTTTTCTTAAATTTTGTCAAGTTATCAAGATAGCCAGGTATTACGAAGTCAAAAATTGACCATAATTCCAAAAATATTGTTTTCAACTGGTGTTCCTGTCAATGCAAAATTTACTTTACTGTTAATTTTCATAATGACCTTCTTTATTTGAGAAGTTGTTGTTTTTTTATATTTTGAGCCTCATCCAGACTACCACATTAAATTCCCTATTTTTTATATTCTTCAATATCATTTCTCAAAAGCCTGGTAAGTTGTTATAAGGAATCCCTTTCGATCCTCTTGAAATAATTTCTCTTCTTTGACTCGCTGTTCCCTCAATTAAAGTTGGAGTTATCCCAGTGAACTTAATAATTTCTTCCTTCCAGTTATAAAGCAGTGAACTTGGCACAATAATTAATGCAGTGAAATTTCGGTTTTTCCTGATAAATTTCATTTAATAATGAAATTGTCTGTAAAGTCTTACCAAGCCCCATATCATCGCAGATAGAATCCCTCCAAATCCAATGTCATACATATTCTTCACCAGTTAAATCCTAATTTTTGATAAGGAAATAAATTTACCTTTATATTGTTTTGGCTCAATTTCTTCACGATTTTTTTATTTTATGGAACAAATCCTTAAATTCATCTATTTTTACAAGGTCTTCCTGAATATTTTTAGAAATTTGAGCAAAGTTCGAAGAGCCTTTATTTTTGGAAATCTTATTTTTCTCCAACCTTCAAATTAGAAATAGAATCCACAATTCCAACTAATTCCTCAATACTTTTTATTGGCAATTTTTACCAGTTCCCCGCTTGAAAGAGTTATGTACTTTTTGTTCATTTTTTTATACTTCCATCACAATTTCCACATCTTCAGTCTTTTATTCCTTCAATATCAAAACTGACATTCAAGAAGTTATTTTTCAACTTTTTATTCCAATATGAACATCAATATTTCGTGCATTTTTTTATTTTATTTTCCAAATGAATTTTCACTCTATCTGCATATTTTTTTATCAATATACTCTGAAATTTTTCCTCGACTCTTCATAATTTACATTATAAGTTCCTTCAATCATTTCCACATTTGTAATAGAATAACCTTCCACAAGTTTTTCAACTCTTCAAATATTTTTCGCATTTTTTTCTAGGAATAAAATATTTCCCATTTTTTTCTCTATTACACAAACAGTATTTGATAAATTTACCTTTTACAATTTCCTTCTCATCAGTTTCCGATACAAATATATCAATACACCCGTCCTCTTCAACATATTCTGCAATATTAACATTCTCATATCCTAAAACTGCACATAATTTTCTATTATCCTCATCTGAAAAGTCGATTAAATGAACTCTGTATCCAGAAAATCAAATTTCCCAAAAAAATCTTTCTTCATTTTCATCCATTTTAAAAAAACTTTTGTCGTATCATTTGCAAATGTATAAAACGGACTGTTCTCAGAAATTTTTCAATATTTCTCATTGCAATTCTGTCATTTTTCCACAACAAACAAAGGCTCGTAACTATTCATTATCTGTTTAGTTTCTCCCAGTAAAACCAGATTTTTTTCCCTTTTTCCATAAATCGTAAGCAGTTTATTTAAAAAGCATTTCATAGACTTTTAGGCCCTTTTTATCTTTAATTCCGTCGTTTATTACACTTTGAATCTCTTTGTCGTATTCATAAATCGCATTGATTATTTTCTGGTTAGTTTCATTGAAAAAGCAGTTTTTCGGACTATATGTAATTTTTAGAAGTAACTTCATACTCTTTTTCCTTCACAATGGCCTCAATAAATTTCAAAATATCCTTCACATAATATATTTTCTTAAATCCTGCCTTTATCCGCAAAAATATAATCTGGCACATTATTTTTCCTGATTATAGTCATACCCATATTTATAATCGTCGTAACTTCCTTCATCAATTTCCACTTCAAGCCGCATTTCCTGCTTTTCCTCATCATCTATATTTTTCACTTTCCAGATGAAGATTATAAATTTTCGTTAATCTTTTCAGAAATATTTTCCACATTTTTCCAATATTTCCTCATTATTTTCCATCTCTTGAAGATCGACCGTTCCATTTTTCTCTAAAAACTCAACATTCTCAAAACTTTTTCTCCACCTTTCTCCAAAAAAACTTCAAAAACTAACTTTCTCATTTTTTTATTTTTTTAAATCAATATTTTCCAAATTTTCATTATTAACAAGATTATCCGCCTCCACAGAAGTTCCTTCTGATTTAGCAAAAACTTGCCGCATTAAGTTTTTCTTCACGAAGTTTAACTCTCTGACGTGATTTATTTTTTTCCATCATCTTCAGTTTCCTTCCTTTTAACACTCTTTGCGACCCTTTTTCCTTTTCTTTTTTTCCGTTCTTCCTTGATTTGAGCCAGTTTTTTTATTATCCTCTTCAAAAATCATCCTCAAACATCATTTCAATCTCATCAGTCCCAATAACCTTTGAAATCTTCTCTGAATGATCTGCCATCATCCCAAGTGTCACAATATGTTTCATGCAATTCTTTTTATTATTTTTTAAAAACATACAGTCGCAGTTTGCCTCTATAAATTCACCTTTTTCTGTTCAACTGTAATAGAAGTCTTGCACAAACTATTTTCCTTATATTCTCCTTCCACTGTCATAAAAATTCCGTCAAGCAAAAAGTGCAGTTATATTTCCCAGACTTTCATTGTAATATTCCTGCCCAATTACAAAAATACTCGGTGTAATTTGTTTTTAATTCTAACGAAATACTCTTTTTGTCCCATTTTTTTCTCCCTTACTTTTTATTTATATACTCAAACTTAATAACATTTTTACCATTATTACTGCATTCTCATCTTTCCCATAGTAATTTTTCCTTATGGAAATTTTTTCTCAAATCCAATATAAAGTTTCAGTGCCTCTGCATTTTTCATTAACCTCCAAAGAAAAATTTATTTTTCAGAAAAATCTGTTCCCTCATTTTCCAAAAATATTATTTCCTTCCAAATTTTTTTCCTATCTTCTAACAATTTTTCCATGCTTTCAGTCATCGACCTTTTCACCAAAAACCTCGCCCTTGATATTCTTTTTATTGCTATCTCAAAAATATCCGTGCTCTCTATTGTACCATAAAAATACAATATATCCCAACACATTTTTCATTTTTCCTATTTTTATCAAAATTTATTTCCTCTTTTTGATTTTTCTCCCAAATTTTTTTATTTTTCTTTTTCCGCTCTCATTTTTCTAATTTTTTTCACAAAAAAATATTTTCCTCTCAAAATTAAATAAGCAGTATATTTCATACTGCTCACCCAACATCATTTTCAGAAAAATATTTATCTCCAACTTTATTTTTTAAAGTTTTTCATTATGAATTTTTACCAATTCATCGGCAATATTTCCCATTTTGTTCTCCATTTTTTTATTATTTTACTGTTCTTTCCTATATTTGAACTGTTCAATAATCTAATAATAATCACTTACTAAATTTCTAAATAACATTATATTATAATATTCCTATTCTATTTAACGGCCACCATCTTACAAGCAATTCCCCTTTAATTCTAGGCTCACCACAAGTCCAAAAATATCTGGTATCCTTACTGTTTGAAGTATTATCTCCCATAGCCATATAATAGTTTTTTTATCAAGTGTTACAGTTTCTCCATTTAACAATTTTTAAATAATTCATCATTATACTTGAAATCCATAATCGGCATAACCATTTCATTTCTGCCTTCCACTTTTTAAAGTGAACGTATAATATTTATTTGTCAATGTATTTCTTGGATCGAGAGTAAATTCATCATCATTTCCAATTATATCCTTAAAGTTCTTATCTGTTTTTATCAATTCTAAAAACTCTTTCCCTGTCATATTTTTTATAACCTTTTCCATCGTAGTAACTTTCCCAGTCAACTTGTCCAATAAAAGTATTGTCTTCTGTTTCTCCGAACACTTTGTTAATTGCAATAATTTTATCAAGTTTTACTTTATCACCTTTTTAGGAATATAAATTTTATTATTCATAAGAATTCCTTCTGGCAAATATAATTTTTGAGGTGTTATTCTTTTTAAAATTTCTGATTCCTGTCCATTTATTATCATTGATCCACCAACTTCTTGAACTTGACGATCCTGTAACTCTTTTTCATATCTTGCTTCTTCAAGTTTGTCATGTTTTTCATCGCCAGTATATTCAATTTTTGGTTTGTTATCAAGATTTGCAATTTTAAACTCTGTTATCGTCATTTTCCCTTTTGCAATTTGTAAAGTATCCCCAGCTGCTCCAACTATTCTTTTTGTGAACATCAATTTATTTTCCATCGGCTCTTTAAACGCAATTATTTGACCTATTTTTGGTTTTGAAAAATGGTATTTCACCATATTTGTAAATACTCTATCCTTAACTAATATTGTTGGTTCCATTGAACCTGTTGGAATAACATACTTCCAATATAAAAACATTTGAATAACTGCCACTAAAAACAACGACAAGTAAGGCATTGTCGATTCTTGTTAATGCTTTTTCCAAATGTACTTTTCTTTCTTTTTTCTTTTCTCAACTCTTTCTTCCACAGAAAGATTTTTCATTTGAAATATCTTTTTAAATATTTCTGCTATGTCTTCATTTTTTTATTTTTGATTCTGTAACAATTTTTTTCTAATTTTTTCATTGTCTCGTGTACTTTTCTTTTAAAATTGATTGTTCTGTAATTTTTTTCTGTTGATAAATCCTTAAATAAATAAATAAGAACCAACGAAATTACAACATTTATTATCAAATAAATATAAAAATTTGGATCTAAAATATTAAACATCAATTTCCCCCAAAAATAACATAATAAGATTTAACAAAAATATCCATTCATGTCGCTTTCTAAACACATAAATCACAGTATTTAATCCAAATACTCCATAAATTCCCCAAACTTTTATCCATATATTTGGATCCTTGCTTTTATCTACAATCACAAAAATACTGTCAGCAACAAACCAATGCAACTATTGTAAGCACATTTCCACCATAAAATTCCTGTCACTTCTCTCAAGCTGAAACTTTTTTCCAATGTTTCATCCTCTTTCATTCTTATCCACTGAATAACCTGCTTTTTCTCTAATAAAGAAATATAGCAAAAAAATAGTGTCGCAATAATATAAAAAGCCCCCCATAATAATATATTCATAATTTTTCCTCTCCTAATTTAAATTTTTGAAATTATTTAAAACAAATCAATTATAATAACTCCGTTTATTTTTAAAAAAATACATAATCAAACTTCATTTTTCCTAAAAATTTTTATTTTGCCTGAAATGTATTTAATATAGTAAAAAAATCATATTAAATACTAATTTTAAATTTTTATCTTTGTTTTATAAAAAGAAAAAGTTTAGCATTTTGCTAGCCTTGAAGCCTACTTTCTAATTCTCTTTAATTCTAGCAGCTTTTCCTGATAAGTTTCTCAAGTAGTATAATTTAGATCTTCTTACTTTACCAATTCTCTTAACTTCGATTTTTTTCTACTAATGGAGAATTTAAAGGAATGATTCTTTTCTACACCGATTCCTTTGTGATACTTTTTCTAACTGTGAAGTTTTTTAGCAACGCTTCCACCAGAAACTCTAATAACTACACCTTCAAAAATCTGTATTCTTTTCTTTGTTTCCTTCTTTTACTTTTGTAGTGAACAAAGAATCTGTATCCCCTGCTTTAAATTGAGGTACGTCACTTTTCAAGTAATTTTTTCTACTAATTCGATTAATTTCTCTTTCAAGAAATTCACTCCCTTCTTTCTAAGACATTCTTTTTATCTATACCAATTTTACCAATTTAAAAACTTTTTTTGTTGTTAAATCTTTCATAAAACTGGTAGCAACAATAAAAGCGGAATATCCATTTATTCAATAACTTATTAAGTTTACCATATTTTGAATCAATTTTCAATACAATTACGAAAAATTTTTTCACTTTTTTAAAAATTTTTTTAAATTACTTCAACTTTTTCAAAATTTCACTCACCTTCCTTAAATCCAACCAGTACAAAAATCCTTTCCCACAAAAAGCGGTCTTTTTCAACACCATCCCATTGCTTTGCAAGCAAACTCAAACTGTTCATCTTCCGACATCTCTGCCAATTTTTTTCCTTTAAATTCATTTGTTTATAAACATTCCTGCTCGTATTAAAAATCTTTTTAAAGGCAATCCACTTTTTTTCATAGTATTTTTATTTCCTCCTTCGATGGAGTTTCCTACAATATGCTTATACTCATATTCAATCCCTTTTTTTCCTCCACCATTTTATGCACTTTTTTACAAGTTGTGCATCTTGGGTAGCAATATACTTTATTCATATTTTTATTTCCTTTCATAATTTTTTTAATTTATCTATATATTTTCAAACTGGTCAACAAACTGTCGACTTTTTTTCAAATTAGCATCTTTATTTTTTTCTTCCACAATAATCCTGCTTTAAAAAATATATGACCTCACTATAATAAATATATATCTTTCCTTTTCAGTTGGAGCAAAAATGTACTATTACTATCAAGAAAAAAACATACTCTATAACAAAATATGCAAATGCCATTATCATTACAACTATATTAATTTTAGGATATTTAAATATTCTTTGTAGCAAAAATCCCAAATAAAATATTAATATTAAAGCTAAAATTAACATTAATGCAAAAACAATATATCCAGATGGATGTATTACTATTGCAAAAATCAATGCAATTCTTGTTAGCATTAGAGGATTTAAAAACTCTTGAATTAATACATATCCTAATATTAAAATAATAGCAACTAATCCTTTTCTCAATAAAAACTCAATATTCCATTTCTCATTTTAATTTTACCCTCAAACTTCCTACAGTTCAGAATTACTTTTATAATACAAAGTCTAATTTATATTTCCTAATAATTATAAATCAATTAACAACTTCTTTAATTCATTCATTTTTATCCCTCAACTTAATAGCTTTTCCCTCAAAAATTTAGTCTCCTCACCAGTTTTTAATTTGCTTATCGAGTTTCTTAATTTCCTTTTCCACGTCTTTTTTCACTCTTTATACTGTTTAATTGCTTTATTTGTTTCATTTTCTTTTTTTCAATTTCATAGTCTCACGATTGACTCTGCAATTTCTCTTACGATTGATTTTGGATTGATATTGTTTTCTAGATTGTATTTTTCCTGAACTTCACGACGTCTATTTACTTCATCAATAGACTTTCTTTCATAGAGCCTGTCATTCTGTCTGCATACAAAATAACGTGTCCTTCCACATTTCTGGCAAAAGACGTCCCATTGTCTGAATCGACTGATCTTCTAGAACGTAAATATCCTTCCTTGTCTGCTTCCAAAATTGCCACTAATGAAACTTCTGGAATATCCACTCTTCCCGCAAAGAAGTTTATTCCAACCAGAACATCAAATTCACCTTTTCCTCAAGCCTCTTATTATCTCTGTTCTTTCTAGCGTATCAATGTCAGAATGCATATATTTTACTTTTTATTCCGTATTCCAAATAGTAATCTGTCAGTTCTTCTGCCATGTCAAGGTTGTAACTAAAAATCCGTTCCTTTCTTGTCTGTCCCTTGTTTTTTTATTTCATCCATCAAGTCATCAATTTGATTTTTGTTTCACGAATGTCAATGCTTGGCTCTACAATTCCCTGTTGGACGGACAAATCGCTCTACAATTTCTCCATTTGAATGTTCCACTGTAATCGCTTGGAGTAGGTCAAAATATACACAACTTGCGGGATCTTTCCAAAAAAATTCCTCAAATTTTAGCGGACGGTTATCATAAGCGCTTTGGCAATCTGAAGCCATTGTCAATTAATGATTTTTTCTCGCTCTGTCTCCCTTATACATCCCATTTATCTGCGGAACTGAAATGTGCGACTCATCCAGAAATACGACTAAATCCTCTGGAAAAATAATCAATTAATGTATCAGGTGCTTCTCCTTCACTCTTTCCAGTCAAATACCTAGAATAGTTTTTCCACCCTTTACAATACCCTGATTTCTCAATCATTTCCAAATCATACTTTGTTCTTTTGCTCAATTTTTTGAAGCTTCCAAAGTAGTTTTCCTTCCTTTTTGAAAAAAATGCACTCTTTTCTTCCATTTCTTTTTATTGATTCAATCATTTTTCGTATCTTCAGTAGTTAGATAATGTGTTGCAGGCATTATTGTAATTCTTTTTATATTTCTAATTTTTCTGCCCAGTAAGCGTATTAATTTCCGAAATGCTTTCCAAATCATCTCCAAAAAATTCAAAACGATACCCTGTATCCTGATAAGACGGATGTAAATCAAGAATATCTCCTTTCACACGAAATTTCCCACGCTCAAAAAGCAATATCATTTCTCTCATACCCTAAGTGAAATCGACCCTTTTTATGTTCTCATTTCTCTCAAATCCAGTTTCCACATCAATCGGAATTGCTCTCTTTTATAAGCCTCTAGTGATCCCAATCCATAAATTGCCGAAACTGAAGCCACAATAATGACATCTCTTCTGTTCAGAAGCGCCGCTGTTGCCGCATGCCGCAATTTATCAATCTCATCATTAATTGAAGAATCCTTTTCAATATACGTATCAGTTTGCATAATATACGCTTCAGGTCGGTAATAATCATAGTAAGATACAAAATATTCAATACGATTTTTCAGGAAAAACTGCTTGTATTCATTATAAAAGTCGTGTCTGCAAGCGTTTTATTCGGTGCCATTATCAACGCCGGACGATTTATTTTTTTCAATAACATTCGCAACTGTAAATGTCTTTCCTGATCCTGTAACCCCAAGCAAAAATCTGATCCGTAATACCATCTTCCAAATTTTCCACAATTTTTGGATAGCCTGAGGTCGATCTCCAGTTATCAAATTTTGAATGTATTTTAAAATCCATTTCTATTTTTTCCTCCTTTTCAATACAAATCTTTTGGTTATTTATAAAAGTTTATAAACTCTCAAATAATACAATTTTTTTCATTTTTTTGATTTTTATTTTTTTATTACTTTCTGACAAGCCCCTGCTATAATAATACTAATCCCCATTTAAATAACGAATTTATTACAATCTTTTTCTAACACAGGATAAAAAAACAATCTTAGTTGAATAATTATGAATTAGTTATCAAACAACCTTATTATAAAAATTTATTCCTATTTTTTTAAATAAGGTTTAATATAACCTAAAAATAAAAAAATTATTTCCCATAACCCATTTCATCAAGAAACTTCTTATTTTTTTCTCCACTTCTTCTTAACTTTTTACCCATAATTTCAAATTAACTTTCAAATCAATCAGATGCTCAATTTCCCGTCTAGCCTCTATCCCAATTTTTCTTCAAAGATAGCCCCATCTTTTTCCAATAATAATCCCCTTTTGACTATCCCTTTCAACATAAATATTAATATCATATTTTTCTAATTGTAGGCTTTGTTTCCACATTAATAATTTCCACGACTACACTATGCGGAATTTCATCTTTCGTATGATGTAAAAATTTTTTTCTCTGACTGTTTCCACAACAATTTTATTTACTGGCAAATCTGTGTAATAATCCTCTGGATAAAAACCACATCATTTGATAAATATTTCTTGGCAACTTCAAATATTTTATGAATCCCAATCGCATATTCTGCCGTAAGAGTTATTATTTCATCAAACTCTCCCAATTTTTTTCACGAATTTCCTTTTTTTCTTCTCCTCAATTTCCTCATCCGACATTTTTATCAATTTTATTAATAACAAGAACAATCGGTGTTTTTCACACTTCTCACATTTTCATTGACAAAAATATCCCCTAGTCGAAATTTCCTGTGTTCCATCCAAAGATAAACATTATTAAATCCACATTTTCAAGCGCTTCCAATGCCACATTAGTCATATGCTCTCCAAGCAAATGCTTAGGTTTATGAATCCCTGGCGTATCCACAAATATAAACTGATCTTGTCCAATATTCACAATCCCCTTTATCTGATCCCGAGTCGTCCCAGCCTTATCCGACACAATCGCAACCTTTTTCCTTCACAAAGTCTTTATTCATAAGCGTAGACTTCCCAACATTCGGACGTCCAACAATTGTTATAAATCCTGATTTCATTCCTTCTCCAATTCTATTTTTTATATTTTTTTAACAAATTCTGATTTTAGTTTCATTGCACCAAAACCATCTATTTTACAGTCAATATTATGAATCCCATCATCAATTAATCTGATATTTTTAACTTTTGTCCCTCTCTTTAAATCTGATGAAGCACCTTTTACTTTTAAATCCTTTATAATCGTAACATTATCTCCATTTTGCAAGATATTTCCGTTTGCATCTTTTTACTACAAACTTTCATCACTGCTTTCTTCTTCAGTTTCTGCCCATTCGTAAAAACATTCTGGGCAAACTAGCATATTTCCATCCTCATAAACGTATTCTGATCCACATTTTGGACATTTTTGGTAAACTCATATTTTATCATCCTTTCAAATTTTTCATAGTTATTTATTATTATATCACGAAATGAAGAGTTAGAAAACATATTTATTATTTTTTTATTTTCAACTTATAATCTTTATCTTAATTTTCATTTATATTAATTTTTTCAGTAAATAAAAGGCATTATAAAAAGCGTTATGAAAAAAATAATACTCCATAATACAAAAAAACCGTCCACAAAGGAGCTTTTTCCGTTAATATTAATCTGTAAAAGCGGTATTTTTGCTTCCAAAGATAAATAAATCCTTCAAATGCTTTTAAAAAAATAATTTCTGTTATAAAAACAACTATTCCATTGAATAATGATAATTTAAAAAAATATTTAAAAGTACAAGAAAAAAATAGGCACTGGATAACAACTGTTCCAATTGGGATTCCTACAATGTTCAGTAAAAATGAGAATAACGGCAATTTTTTTCAAAATAATATAAGAATAACGGAATACTTGTAATTTGGATTGTCAGGCTTTAAAAATATCAAATCGACAGTATTTCTTAAAACTTCATTTTTTTATTTTATCCAAAAACTTTTTTTCCTGATAAAATTTCTAAATTCAGGATTTACAAAAATTATCGCTACAACTGCGGCATAGGAAAGTTCGCATTGAAATATCAAAAAGTGAATAGGATTTAACACAATTATGACAATAAATGACACTAGCAGAGATTTTTTTACTTTCCTCCTGCTCAAAAAGGATTCTTGCTAAAAATCATCATCGCTCCCATAATATAGGCACGTAAAAATCCCTAGTAAAATCCAATTAATGCACAATAAAAAGTAAGTGCCACAAGTGCCATTAAATACTTAAACCTGTATCCTAACGACAACCCATCCAGAATTTTTTTACAATTCCAATTACAACAAGACTTATATGAGTTCCAGAAATTACAATTAAATGAGCCCGACCCTGTGTATTTAAACTTATCTTTCATATCTTTAGAAACTTCTGCTTTTTCCCTAAAAACTGCAAAGACGTGAAAAAGCATACAAATTTTCATCAGTTATAAACAATTCATCAAAAAAATATTCAAGATATATTTCCGAACTCCATTCACTCGTGATTCTTTATATCCCAAAAATTTTTCCCATCAATTTTAACATTTCCATTTTTTTACTTATAACCTTCCTAATCTTGTACCGCATAAGATAAAATCCATATTCCAGGCCCTTTTTTATTCTCAATGCTCGCCTGACTTTTTCAAATATTTATTATTAACTTTTAGAACACTCCCACGATTCCCATCAATTTTAACATAAAGCACTTTTTTTCCCCAAAGCAGTCTCTCCTTTAAAAAGTAATAAAATTTAGATAAAATAAAAATAAAACAATACCTGCCAAAATCAATATCCCTGAATTGCCAGTTCTTTTTACTTCTTCAATTCCAATTTCCATACAAAAAAACTTTTTTTAAATTTTGCCCTCTTCGCAAAAAGTTCAGATTTTTATATTTTTTTCCTCGCCGTTTTTTTCCCGTCGCTTCTTCATTTCTAAAATATATTTATCAAATTCACTATTTTTCAAATTTATTTGAATGTTCATTATTTTTTTCTATTTTCTTTTATTTTTTTAAATTTTCATTGACTTTTTTTATTTCTATTAATCTTTATATTTTCAACATCCCTAAAATTTTCATTTTCTTTTGAATCTTCATTTTTTTATTTGATTTTTTTCACTATTCTACGAAAACTTACATTTTTAAAATCTCTTTTTTTATTACTTTCCTCTACTATTCCATTATCCCCAATATTTCCCCATTTTTTCATCTTAAATTTCCTCCTCCCACAAATTAGCCTTTTAAATAGTCATCCGAAAGATTAATCGGCTTTTTAGCCCGATAAATACTTATAATCGGATATTTTTGCCGCATTTATTGTATTTGTGGAAATTCTATAATAAATCTTTTTCCCCTTTTTGTCTAACAAATAAACAGAAAATCCCCTTTCAAAAATTTCCCTCATTTGTAGTTCTTCTCCTAAAATCAAAGATTTTTTTATTGGAATTATTTGTCATATAAGATAAGTTTTTTTGGAAATCTCCATTTTATCAACAATATCCTTTTGCCCATTTTTTTCATCTAAAAAAATAAGCCATCTTTTCAGATATCTTAAAATCCAAAGACATATTCCTTCCTATTATGTCAGGTATACTGTCAATTTTTCCTAATAAACTGGCTAATATTCTCTTCTGAATTGCAAACTCCTGATTTTTGCCTCTGCTTCTGCAAATTCACAGAAACCACCATAAACAAAATCGCCATAATCGAAATGTACAAAGAAAACCTCAATAAGCGTAAACCCATTGCTATCCCCTTTTTCTCATTTTTCTTCCCCCTAAATCGATTAATCTATTTTTAATTATATTATACAATATTTTTTTCTAAAAATCAAATTATTTTTTAAAAATTTTATTAATTTTATATAATTAAAAAAATTTGAAATCAAAAAAATAATCTAAAACTTAACTTAAAACTTTTTAGAAATTTTTGAAAAATATGCTATAATTTTTACAGAAAACTTATTTTAAAATTGAGACTTTAAAAATGCATTTATATTATTTCTTGTTAAAATTGTTTTTTTGATTGAATTTAGATTAAATAATAAAAATTGCTTTAGTATTAAAAATTTTGAAAAAAATTTGTTAAAACAAAAAAATATTTTTATAAAGAAAAAGGAATGATCAATATGACAAAAATTTAACTACAAACCATTAATTGAATATACAAATTATGAAGGGAAAAAATATGTAAAACCTGAAAAAGCTGGAGATTTAAAAGAAGATATGGAGCTTTTTAGAAAAAATGGACAAAATGCTAGAAAAGTTTTTACGGAAATTGCAAAGGCTTTGGAAGAAAAGACTGATGGATTTCATTTGCAAAAAGTTAGCAGCTGGATGAATCAGGCTCAGATTGCAAGACCTTATCTTTGGGTGTTTTTTTGCGACAAGATGGGGATAGTGATACTGAATCAGGGATTGCTTTGAGAGTTTTTAAAAATGAGAAGACTAAGAAAATTGGGATTTCGCTTGAAGTGAGTTTTGTTGAAAGAAAAATTGGGGAAAATACGCTTGAAAATCAGAATAAAGTTTTGGAAGTTCCGATTAATGAACCGCTTTATTATTTTGTGCAATTTGCGAAAAAGTAAGGAAAACTGTGCTTTGGATAGATTTGAAGGAAAATGAAAAATAGAGAGAAATTTCTTAAAAAAATTTGGAAAAATGGGGAAATCAGGAAAGTTTTGTTAAGTTTGATGTGGAAGAGATTGAAAGATTTGAGAGTTTGGATGAGCTTTTGTTGAGGAATTTTTGGAAGGAATCAGATTGCTTATGCCATTTTTATGTTGCTACTCACTAACTAGTAAAAATTATTTAAATTTAAAGGAATTTACTACTATTGAATAAAAAGACTAAAAAAATTTGTTGTAAAATAAATAAAATATTATTTTTTATATTAGACTTGTTCAATAACTATATAAATTTAGGATTTGACAAAATAAATATTTAAAAAAATTAGAGGTTATTCCTTGTAAACTTAGGTTATCGAACATATCTATTATATTATTTGAGAAAAAAATTAGAGTGATGATTTTGAATTTTGATGAAGCGTTTAAAATACTGGAAATAGAGCCGACAAAATGATAAGAAGAAAATAAAAATTGCATATTCTAAAATGTTGAAAAATATCATCCTGAGGAGTTTCCTGAGATGTTTATGAAGATTAATGAAGCGTATAGGGTTGCTTTTGGAGTTTGAAAAATTTGATTTTAATGAAATTAATTTTAATAAAGGAATTTTTAGAAATAAAAAATTTTTTTGAAATTGAACAAAAAGTTGGAAAAAAAGATGGATATGAGGAAGTTTCTTTTGGAAAATGATATTCAAAAGTCAGAGATTGAAAATGAAGAATTTTCTGATATTTTTTTAATGGGAAATATGAATGGATGGAAAAATTTCAAATCTTGGATAAAAAGAAATTCGTAGGATTTTAAATGGCGAAAAAGTTTCTTTTATTTACTTAAAAGTTTTTGAAAAGATTTAATAAGTTTTCAGATGATGAAAAAGTCTAGAATCAGAGATATTTTTAGGATTGGAAAATAATGATTTTTGAAGATAATTTGATTTTTAAAATCAGAGAATCTTTTTGAATTTGAAAAAGAATACATTATTTCCTGTTTATCAAATAATAAAAATGAATTTTTGGAAAAATAAAGGAACTTTATAGCAGTAAAGAGAAAAAAAGATAATGACAAGGCTCTAGAAAATTTTTGTGGAAAGATATTTTAATGTGAAAAAGTTGAATATTTTTTGGATTTTTTTATATTTTGGAATATTTATCGTGGAAATTATAAATATTTTGATATAAAAAAATAAATAAAAATTCACAATTTGTTTTTAATTTAGCAAATAATTTCTTTTTTTAAAAAGAATAGTTTATAGTTATAAGAAAATAAAAAAATATTTTATCATTTGGAAATCACTTGTGAAGACGATATTGGAGAAGATGACGCTTTTATACACACTCTAATATTTCTTCTTAGTTGTATTGCGCTAATTTTTTTATTTGCATATTTAGTTTACCAAAGAATAATAAATACAAAGGAAATAGATTATAAAAAAATGTCGTGAAAAGTTTTGAATTAGTGAGAATTTATTGGATTGTACTTACAGTTACAAGAATTTATTTAGATTTTTCACTTGCAAAAACATGGAAACAATTTAAACATGGCAAGTATGTTGAATATACAGATAATTCTACTTGGAAGTTATTTGATTTCTATTTATTTTAATTATAAAATTAAAGATTTTCTATTGTTTGGAATATTAATATGGATGATTGTAAAATTAATAATAGTAAATAGAATAAAATATTTAAGATTGAAAAAAATTATGCAAAAAATTTTTAGATAAAATATATAATTAAAAATTACAGTTAATAAAAAAATAAAATTATTAAAAATTAAAGAATTGAGACTATTTATCAAAAAGTAATAAAATATAAAAAAATAAAAATTGAAAAAAAGTTTTACATTAGTAAAAATTTTTCTAAACTTTTATAAATGACCAAAGGAAAATATTATTAAAGGAGAAAAATAAAAATGGGAAGAATGATTGAATTGATTTGGGGACAACGAATAGTTTAGCTACATATATTGATGATAATGGAGAAATACAATTTGTGAAAAAAATGAGTATGGAAATATTTTTGATTCCATCTGTTGTGGGAATTGATGAAAATGATGATATTATTGTAGGGGAATTAGCAAAAAGAGAAGAATGATGAATGCAGGCGAAACTGCGAGTAATTTTTAAAAAGAAGAATGGGAACAGATGCAAAAAAATTAAAGTTAAAAAAATAGAACTTTTGATGCACAAATGTTATCTTCATTTGTTTTGAAACATTTAAAGGAAAAATGCAGAAAAACAGTTAAATGAAAAATAAATAGAGCCTATAATAAGTGTACCTGCATATTTTAATGATAAACGACTGAAGAGATACAAAAATGGCAAGAGAATTGGCAGGACTTACAGTAGAAAGACTTATAAATGAACCAACGGTCATGCAGCATTGTCACTTGGAAGTCATATTTTTAGATCAGAATTTAAAAATTTATTGTGCTCGACTTAGGGCGGAGGAACATTTGATGTTACTTTTGCTCGAAACATTTGAAAATATTATGGAAGTGTCATCAATAAGTGGAGATACAATGCTTGGAGGAGAGGATTTCACCACTAAAAATTTGTGAAATTTTTTTGAAAAAAATATTAAGTTATCAATAGCAGATTTGAGTCGTGATGAAAGAACAAAATTATACACAAAAAGCAGATAGAGCAAAAAAATTAATAAGTTTTGAAGAATGTAGAAATCGAGATGGAAATTAAAGGAAAAATATAAATCAGAAATTACACAAGAGAATTTTAGAGAGACTGTAAAACCATTGCTTGTAAAAATGAAAGTTGCGATTGATAAGGCTCTGCAAGATGGAAATACAGATGCTAGGGAAATTGAAAAGGTTATTTTTAGTTGGAGGAGCAGTAAAATTAGGAATTATTGAAGAATTTGTGGAAAAAAATATTTTCACAAAAATGCGTGGAGAAAAAAATCTATTTTAATAACGATGATTTTTATTGAAAATAATAAACTAGTATCAATAGCGAGAGATCCCGATACAGTTGTGGCTTATGGTGTTGGAATCGCAGTTGGAATGAAGGAAAAGAAACAAAGTATTTAAAGAGAGAATTTTGACTGATGTGTGCCCATTTACTCTAGGAACAGAAATCGTAGGAAGACGATTCGCACCGATTATTCCTAGAAATACCACAGTTCCCACAAGTAGATCTGAATATTTTTTTACACAATAGAAGACTATCAAAAGTCAAGTAACTGTCGGAATTTATCAAGGAGAAAGTTTGAACATAGATGATAACTTATTTTTGGGAGAATTTTTACTAGATGTGCCACAAAACTTAGCAGGAAAAGAAGCCATAAATGTGAGATTTACTTATGATATAAATGGTATTCTGGAAGTGGAAGCGACAGTTGTGAGTACAGGACTTAAAAAGTAAATTGATTGTAAATGGAGATTTATCTGAAGAAGAAAAACGAGAAAATAAAAAAATGTCGGAAGAAATAAAAATCCAATCTGAAAATAAAAATAAGGATAAACTGTCGCTTGAGAGAGCAAATAGAATTTATGTTTGAAATAGTGAATACAGAAATTAGAAATCATATTTCTGAATATTTAGAAAATTACCAAAAAAATTGTAGTAACAGGCGACAGAATCCGTATTCAAAAAGACAAAAAGAGTTTTTTTCAGAATTTCTTGACAAAATTGATCCTGAAATTAATGACATGAGTGTAGAAGATATTTTGAAAGATTTTTGAAGATGAAACGGAAGAGGAAGATACGGAAGAAGAAGATGAACTGAATTTTTGGAATTAGAAAAATAAATTTTAAAAATATTGTGTTTACTGAGATTTGTGGACTTTTATAAATAATAAACGTAACTTTTTATAAGGAGAAAAATGATTATGAAAATAAAAATTGTTGAAAATATTTGGGTTGTCAATTTTGGCAGGAAATATTATGAATGCAGAATACATAAAAAGAAATGGAGAAATTTATTATCGGGACTGGAATGAAGAAAAGCCAAGAATATTAAAAATATAGATAAAAAAATCATTTGAAATATTGGAAAATGATTTTGCAAAAAGATAAGAATAATATTTATTATGAAGGGGAAAAGATTGAAAAAAATAGATCCTAAAAAGTGCTAAAAATATTTGGAAGTCATTTTGTAAAGGATGAGAAAATTGTTTTTTTGATGCTTATGAAAAAGGAATTGAAAGATGTGGATACAAAAACGCTTAAATCAGTTGGAGATTATTATTTTTAAAGATAAGAACAATGCTTATTTTGATATGAAAAAAATTGATGAAAAAGTTGATTTGGAGACATTTGCTTATTTGGACTATTTTTTTATGCTAAAGATAAGAATAATCTGTATTTTTTTATGGACAAAAAGTGAAAGGTGTAAGTCCAAACAATTTTAATTTTTTTGACTTCGTTAAGCAGTGTTCCTGACAATATCATTAAAAAGCGGAAATGATTTTTATCTTGTTTATGAAAAATAATTCGAATGAAAAAAATATGCGAAAAAAATGGATTTCCCAATCGACAAGGATACTTTTTGAAAGTTTTTTTCCATGAGAGTTTATAAAGATAAAAAAATAATTTTTATTATTATGATGATACTGATGATATAAAAAAAGGGAAAAACACTTATTAAATTTAAAAATGAAGTTCGATATAAAAAAACACTTAAATTTTTTTGAAGGAAAAATGGCGAAAAAAAGTGATGAATATATAAAAGATGAAAAGAATGTCTATTATGTGGATGAAGAAAAATGCAGAGATAAAAAAAGATAGAAAAATGCCGATTACAAAACCTTTCAAGTTATTGAATACTTATATGCAAAAGGATAAAAAAACAATGTTTATTATCAAGGAAAAAGTTAAATAATGTTAATCCAAATTACTTTAAAATTGTAGACAATGAGATAAAATATAATAATGAATTTTATAAAATTGATGAAAATATGAATCTTATAAAAAAATGGAAAGAGAATAAAAAAAGTTGAAAAGTTAAAAAGTATTTTATTTACTAAAAAAATTAAAACTTATAAAAATAAGGAGTAAGTGTATGAAAAGAAAAAAATTTATTAAAAAAATATTAATTTTATTTATCCTAGCAGGAAGCATTGCAAATGCGGAATATTTAAAGGAAAATGTGAAATTTATTATAAAATGCCATATTATGAGATTAAGTCGAAAGTAAAAAGATGTAGATATTAAAAGTTTTGAACCTTTAAAGGAAGATAGAGGGCTTTATTGACGATTATTATGCAAAAAGATAATAAATATGTTTATTTTTTTATGGTAAGAAACTTAAAGATGTTTTGCCTGAAGGATTTGAAATAGTAAAAAGAAAATTATGTGAAAGATAGTAAAAATGTATATAAAATTGAAGTTCGATATTACAGATAGTATACCAATATCTTCGGATAATAAAATAAATACGAAAAAAATATCTTTAGATGGACTTGATGTTAAAACTTTTTAGAGTTTTTAGAAAATGGCAAAGATGTTACGAGCATAGATTATTTTGTTGATAAAAATAATATTTACTATGCCTATGAGAATTTGGAAAAAAATACAAGGAGCAGATAAAAATTCTTTTTGAGGTTTTTGGGTAATTATATCGCAAAAGATAAAAAAATAATGTTTATTACAAAGGAAGAAAAATGGAAAATGTAGATTCTGCAAGTATTAAAACGTTCGAAATTTTATAGGAAAGATAAAAATAGAGTTTTTTTACATTACAGGAAATGAGGATATTAAAGATGTCGATGCGTCAAGTTTTGAGATAATGGGAGATACTTATTATTTTAGAGATAAAAAAATAATATTTTTTTGTTATTAAATACAGTAATGATTTTTCCTGATGGAGAAGGTTTTATAAAATTACCAAAATATTGATAGGAACAGTTTTATTACTTTTGAGCGAGGAAATTGGAAAAGATAAAAATGGAGTTTATTATATTGATGAAAAAAATAAATGGGATTAATCCGAATAAAGTTAAAGTTATTGAGAAAATAGGACAGGACAATTATATTCTTCAAAAGCGAAAAATAATTACTATTTGACATTTAATAGCAATAGCGATTTGTATGACAGGAAAAAAACGATAAAATTGAAGCAAAAAATAAATAATTTGAACATTGATTTCAGTACATTTAAATATTTTTGGAATTTTTAACTATTATAAAGATAAAAACAGTTTTTACTATCATTCAGATAATGATTTTTAAAAAAATCAAAAAGCGGAATTGATGTTGGAAGTGCTGAAAAAAAGTACTTGAATTGAATGATTTTTGTAAAAGATAAAAATAATCTTTATTATTTTTTTCTAATGGAAAAAAATTGAGAAAATAAATTTGAATATTGATGTAAATAGTTTAGTATTTTTTGGATAATAACAGTTCTTCTTACAAAGAGTTATATAAAAGACAAAAAAATAACGTATATTTTGTAGATAATAAAAACGGTAAAGTGAGAATAGTAAAAAAATGCTGATAAAAAAATACATTTCAAATTGTAAACGGAAATTATGGGGTAGACAGGAAAAATGTTTATTATGATGGAGAAAAAGCTAGATTCTGTCGGTATAGAAGGACTGGAAATTTTTTTGATGATAATTACTTGAAGGATAGTAAAAATGTCTATGAGATTTATACGACAGATGATGGAAAAACTAAAAATAAGAACAATAAAAAAATTTAAACATTGATGTGGCAAGTTTTGAGAATATTTTTTTAAAGAAGTATTTTATAAAGATAAAAATTCGGTTTATTATGTTGATATGACTGAAGATAAACAGGAATTAAAAAAACTGGAAGGAGCAGATGCTGATACATTTGAGTCGGGAATTTTTTTCAAAAGATAAAAAAATAGCGTATTTATTGATAAACAGAGATTGGAAGGTGTTAGTCCAAAAAGGATTTGAAATATTAGACAATGATTTAAATTTTTATAAAAGATTATAAGAATGTTTTTTTATTTGGATAGAGCAGAGGATGGTATAACTTTTTATTCCAAGAGTGCAAAAATACAGAAGGGGTAGATGTTGCAACTTTAGAATCTGTTGGAAAATCTTTTTAAAGATTATTTCAAGGATAAAAAAATAATGTTTATATTGTAGCAAGTGAAAGACCCATATCAACGGATTCTATCAATACGAAATTGAATTTTTATAAATTAATCGGTGCAAATCCTAAGACTTTTTGAATTGATTGACAATTTTGGAAGAGATGACAAGAATGTTTATTTTTCTTGATAAAAAGTTATAAAGGATTGATGCCAAAACTTTTGAAGAAATAAGTTTTAGTATTGTAAAGGATAAGAATGGTTTACATATTTTGTTAAATTCTGATGATTTTTGGAATAAAGACACGAAACTTGAAAAATAAGTGGACTTGATTTGAAAAACGTTTAAAAAAATTGGAGAATGGTTACTATAAAGATAAAAATAATGTTTATTATGATTTGGATAATAACCTTTATACAATAAAAAAATGCTGATTTAGCGACATTTGAAGTTTTAAATTCACCTTTACAAAGCAGTTCTATTTATTTTGCAAAGGATAAAAAAATAATGTTTATTATCAAAATAAAAAAATAAATGGGATTGTCGCTGACAGTTTTGAACAAATACAAAGTAATTTTTATAAAAAGATAAGAATGGAATTTACAAATTTGAGGAAAATGAAAATGAAAAAAAGTTTAAAAAAATAACTCTAATTAATGCAAAAATCGATTTTTGAAAAATCTTAAGGAATTAGATTGGAAATATTTTTGATGATGATAAAAATATTTATTATTTTTGACGAAAGTGATTTCAAAAAAATTAGATAGAGCAGATATAAATTCATTTGAACGAATAGAGTATACTGGATTTTTTTAAAGATAAAAATAACGTTTATTATGATGGAGAAAAAAATAGAAGGAATAGATATGAACAGTATCGAAGTAATAAATGGAATGTGTATAAAAAGATAAAAAAATAGTGTCTTTTATGAAGGGAAAAAAATTAAGAAATATCAGTCCCTAACAATTTTTAATATTTTTTTGACGGTGGAATTTCGTATGATAAAATTTTTGGTTGACAAAAATGGAGCTTTACAAATTGTCTGGAAAATGAAAATCAAAAAGATAAAATAATTCCACTTGATAGCGAAAAATATTGACTTAAAAACTCTTGAAAGAATAGATTCTCTAATGGATAGTTCCAATTATTTTTAAAGATAAAAATGGAGTTTATTTCTTGAATGGAGAAAAAAATTTGTGAAAAATAAATGGAGCGGATATAGATACTTTTGAAGTGACAATGAGTGGAAAAATATGGAAAAGATAGGAATAATGTTTATTTTGAAGGGAAGAAAATGGAAGGGGAGAATCCGAAGAAGTTTGAGGAGGAGATGGAGATTAAATAATAGGAATTGCTTTGTTTGAATTGCTAAATTTTGGAATAAAAAAAGGAGAGTTATTGTGAACATTAAAAGATATTTGTTAAAAATTCTGCTTTTGCTTGTTTTTGGTAGGGAGTGTTGAATGCAGGGTATTTTTAAAGAGAAAAATAAAATTTATTTTATTGACACAATAGAAGATTCTGAGAAAAAAAGAAGTTGTGAAAAAAATATTGATTTTAGGACTTTTAAAAATTTTTTTGAAGAGAATGATAATTTTGCGAAAGACAAGGATAATGTTTACTATAAGAATAAAAAGTTTGGAAAATGTAGATGTGAATTCTTTTTCAGATTGAAAATCCTTTTTATTGTAAAAAGATAAAGATAATGTTTTTTTATATTACAAATAATGAAATTATAAAAAAATTAAAGGATTTAGTCCAGAAAAAAAGTAAAGTTATTGTTCAGTTTTACGTACCAACTATACTAATTAATAAAAATGGTATTTATACTTTTGATAAATATGAAAATGGAGAAATTACGATAAAATCAATAAAACCTGCAGAAATAGATATGGATACTTTGAATGTTGTTGATGGAGAGAATATGGCGATGCTTTTTGTATTTAAAAAGATAAAAAAATAATGTCTATTTTTATTAATTATAAAGAAAGTGAACAAAAAAATTTTTAGATACTGATATTGAAAATGCAGAAGAAACTGAGAATGATAACTATAGTATTGATATTGAAATAAAAAAATTAGAAGGAGTTGACAGTAATAGTTTTTGAAATAGATTCTATATATGGAAAAGATAAAAGAATTTATATTTTTTTAACAAAAAAAATAACAGGGTAAATCCTAAAACTTTTTAAAGTTATTGGATCAAATAAACTTATTATCAAAGATGATAAAGGGGTTTATTATCTTGGAAGAGAAGAAGTGAAAAATCCAAAAATGTCGATATAAATAACTTTTGAAGAAGTATCGAAAGAATATTATCGAGATAAAAAAATAATGTTTATTATTATGATAATTATGATGGCGATGTAAAAAAAGTTAAAGGGGCAGATGCAAAAAAACTTTTGAAGCGATAGAAGGTTATGCGTTAGGGAAGAGATAAAAAAACGTCGTTTATGACAGAGGGAAGTTCGATAAAGGGATTAGACCCTGTGACATTTGAAGATTTGAACGGAGATTTTTTATAAAGATAAAAATGGAGTTTACTACGAAGGAATGCTAATGAAAGGGATTGATTCAAAAATCTTTTGAGCCATTCGTAAATTATACACATGTAAAAAGATAAAAATGGAATATATTCCTTTTATCAAAAAAAGAAAAATGAAGTTGTTGTTGAAAAAGTTGAAATTTCTCCAGAAATTGATTTAAAAAAACTTTACAACCTATCGAAAAATTATTCTGAATATTCAAAAGATAAAAATAACGTTTATTATCATTTCAAAAAAATAGAAGGTGCTGATATAAAAAAACTTTTTGAACCTGAAGGGTATTCTATTGGAAAAAGATAAAATGGGAGTATATTATGAAACTCGTAAAAGTAAATGGAGTGGATGTAAATAGCTTTTGAAGTTTTGAAAAATGATTTTTTTAAGGATAAAAAAATAATGTTTATTATAAAAAAATAAAAAGTTAGAAATATTCAAACCTAAAAACTTTGAAGTAATAGACTATTCTTTAGTAAAGCAAAATGAAGATTTGTACTATTTTACTGAAGATGGAAATAATAACACAAAATTTGTTCCATTAGAAAGTAAAAAAATGTCGATATTGATACTTTTTCAAATTCTTGATGATGATTATGCAAAAGATAAGAATAATGTCTATTACAAAGGTAAAAATTTTTTTAAGGAAGCAGATGTAAAAACTCTTGATAAACATTATAATGAAAATGATAACGGGTACAAAAATAAGGGATAAGAAAAAGTGTATAAAACAAAAATGATATTTTTGCAATTGACTTTTTTGAAAAATATGATATAATTAAATTGTTAAAAACCCTAAGGAAAAAAACTTTGTATTAAAGTAAAAAAATATTGGCAAATTAAACTGGAGTTTTCCAGTTTTTGGTTATAATAATTTTAATGAGTTCCAATAACTCATACTTTAATACAAAGGAGGTTTAGAGCAGTGAATAGCGATGAACTTATTAGACTTCTAGTTATTATGTATATTGTTTACAGATTAACTAGATAGTCGAAAAAAATCTCGAATTTCACCTCTGCCTCTACCCTTAGGGGAGTTAAATTATTTAAATTATTAAAATTAACAATTTTTTGTAATCCAGACAAATCCTTTTTCCCATTCGCACATCCGAATCCCTAAAATGATTCCCCTCATTCCATTCCAAGACACATTTTTTTCCAAATCTTTAGAATTTCTCAAAATCTCAAAAATATTCTCTTATATTATCCCCAATCTTTCGATAAAACCTGATGTTTAGTCTTTTCCTCCAAATCTCCAAGACTCAAATAAACATTTTTTTGCCAAAAATCTCATTATTTTTTTACAAACTTAATCCAATCCTTATACCAAACCGACGGCGAAGCTCCAACTACTCCTGCAAAAAAATATCTGTCTGATACCCGCTCCACAACGAAAACAATCCCTGCAAGTGAATATCCTCCTAAAACATATTTCACATTATTTTCTTGAATATTCACAAGTTTTTACCAAATTTGGAATCAATTTTTTTCCTTTATAAACTCTAATGTTTTACCAGCTCCATCGCCAAAAATTTCCTTTTTCCACGAAGAAGTGGCATTTCCCAAGGTGTCAGCTCACTATTCCAGTCTTCTATTTTGAAAAGCTGTCAAGCTAAAAACTTTTTATCTGTATTTTCAGAAATATATTTCACTTCATTGTCTAAAAAGTTGTATATCATGCTCATCAACAGGTCTGTATTAAAATATATTCTATCTTTTTATTTTCATTTGTATATAAAAATACATTCTTTTTCTTCTATTTTGAAATTTAATTTTTTTCATATTTACTCCTTTTTTTAATATTTTTTTGAATATTGAATTTATTTTAAATAAATTTTTGATTAGTATAATTAATTATAACATATGTTTTTAAAAAAATTTTTATTCAATTTATTTATACTATTTTTTTATAATTTTTTTCTTTGATTAAATATATTTAATTTTTTTAAATTATGGTAAAAATAAACTAAAATATTTGATAAAATCTGAATTTTTGTAAACTCTATCAACAAAAAGAATATTTATAGAGAGGATAATGAAATGTTTAGAAGGAAAAAGAAATTTTTTTATGTTGGAAAAAGTTAAAATTATTATTAATGAATCAACCCTTGATGTATTTAGAAATACAATCTATTATGTAGATGTGCAAGATGCTCTGTGTATTAAAGGTGTTCCGTTTATTACCCTGCGATATTTACGAAGATGAATTTTCTGACCATTTAATTGCTCAGGTAGGGACTGGAAGATGACGAGGAAAACGATATATTACCAAGTATAGAGGAACTGAAAAAAATAAAAAAATCGTTTGCTTTTATTCAGTTAGATGAGCATATAATAAGATAAAATTGTTGAAGTGTTCAAAATTATATACAAAAATATTCAAATGGAGGTTATTTTTTTATGAATATAGAAATTGTACAAATTTGTGATATTACATTAGCCGTAAAAATTTTGCCTTAAAAAAACAAAAACTAAAATCGAATATTTTCCTCTTGAATATGAAAAAAATATTGAATTTCTATTCTCTAAAAAAACAAAGTGGATTTTTTTAGAAAATAGCTACAAAAGCTGAAAATATTGAAGAATGGTTTGACTATTGTTTAAACTTAGGATTAGAAGATATAAAAATTTTTATTACCTGTTTCATCTAAAAAAATTTAAATATTCCCTAACGATTTAAATTCAAATAAGATTAAACTTATTTGCTATTTTTAAAAATAATTTGATTCTTTATTTTACACCAAAATGGAAGAAAACAAGTGGTGGATGGAATGTTACTTATACTGCTCACAAATACGAAAAATTCTATCAATGAAAAAAACTTAAATTTTATGATAATACAGAAGATTTTTAAAAATGTATTAAGTAAAATAGCAATTTTAGCTGATAAAATTAATTTTTTTCAAAATTTTTGAAAATATCTTTAGAAAAATCTTTTAGCATTTTTAAATGGGGAAAGTTTTGAAAAATATAAGAAATACTTTTTATGGACAAACTCTTTTTAAAAATACCCTAAAATAAATGCAAGACTTTTTTTATTCCGCCAAAATTTCTAATGTTTTTTTGGTGGAATGAGTTCCTGGAATGACAGCCCTCCTTATTATGCACACGAAAAAGGGCTTGAAAGTGAATATGACAGTCTTACGGAAGAACTTTTGACACAAATTAGGCTTGCTCTTTTTATATTCTGTAAATGAATGGTAAAATATAGTAAAATTATAATGAAGGATTTATGGAATTTTTTTCAAAAAGATATTTATTGTTGTAGTTGTAGTAACAATTATTTTTTTCTAATAAAAAAATTAATGATAACAAAAAAATTTAGAAAAAAATTGAAGTTGATGATGAATTGAAAGAAAAAAATTAAATAAATTAATAAAATAATACATTATATCTTTTTTTAGAAATTTGAATAAAAATAAAAAAAGTAAATTAGTAAATCAAAAAAATACGGAGGATAAAAAAATGAGTATAAGTTTTTATGTGAAAAAAACAAGAAAAAAATTTTTAGGTTATAAAGCCGTTTTTAAATGTTGAAACTGCATTGAGTTTACTTGATAAGGAGCTTTTATACCTACAATACTGGAAATATTGATATTAATGATTTGCTGTTATCTCCAGTTTCTAATTATCAGTGTCTTTTAATAGGAGATGGCAAGGAAAAGTTCAAGAGGATTTGAATTATCTTATGATACAAAAATATAATAATTATGTTGTGAGGATTTTTTACGCCATCATCTAGGGAAGATTGGCTTTTGGCATTGGAATATATAAAAGCGTTGGCTAAAGAATTTGATTCGGAGATTTTTGAATGAGAGAGGTGAAGTTTATACTGCTGATAACATTGATAAATTTGACTATGAATCAGATATACTTTATGGAATAAAAAGTAATTACAGAAAATATAAAAAGCGGAGAATCAGATACTTATCTTATTTTTTTGGCACAACTAGACCTGTTTCTTTTCAATGAAGAAATGGTAGATGAAATAAATAATTCAAATAATCCTATAGATACTTTTTTTCAAGAATAGTAAGAAACATTCAAAAATTTAGATGCTTATTCGGCAAATCAACGTTTTTTTATAAAAAAATGATGAAGAAGGAAAAAAATTATGGGAGCTTATAGTCTGACAGAAAATGTTAGAACAATTCTTCCTTATAAACCTAGTGTTGAATTTCATAATTTAGATATCGTTAAAAAAATGATGATATAGCTTTTTTTGGAATATAGGTTTCGTTACTATTGATGGAGATGAAAAATGATCCAAACAGTTATCAAGTTGTTGGTCAATTAGATTATAATGATTTTTATAAAAAAATTACCAAAAGATAAGTATCGTTTTATCGACGCTTCATACATTCTTGTTGAGCCGTTAAGTAAAGAAGAAATTTTAGGATTTTCTGGAAATATCTGTTAATTAAAATAAAACGACTTTAAAATACTATTTCTAAAAATGAAATTAGGAGGCATAAAAATGGATAAAAAAATCGTAAAAAGATGGGGTTATATTTTTGATGAAAAAAATTAGATATGTTGATTCCTAATATTCCAAGACAGAAAAAAATTTGTAAAAAAATATTTTTTTGATTTTATCGTTACTATTTTTTTATCATTGCTCTAATGCAATTATATTTTTTTAGATAAAACTTCCCCAAAACAAATAATATTTTTTTGATTTATAGTGGAGGTTCAGTTTTTTTCTTTTTATTTTTTTGTCTATTGTTATAAAGTAAATATTTCTTTCATCGAAAGAAAAATTGAAACAACTTGAAGAAATGACATTGCCATATGAATTTGAAATTCATCCACTAAAAAGATAATTCATATATTTTTTGTGTATTATATTATTTATTATGTTTATTACAATACTCTATTTTAAATTAAATGAATTGTTAAAAAAATTTTTACATCAAAAGATATTTTTTTCGTTATTTTTTTATGATTATAACGATTGCCGTCAATTTTAGCTTTTTTTGGAAAAATCTCAAAAAAAGAAAAATATTCTTTAATTATAAGTGGAAGAATTATAAAATTATTATATGAAAACAATGAAATAGAATTTATAGAAATTGATAATATCCGTTATGCCAAATTTTATGCGGCTAATGCTGGAAAAAGGCAGAAAAGAAAGAAATCCCTACTTTTTCAAATTTTTTTGATAAAGAAGAAAAAAATTTGTTGAAATGTCTATCAAGGCAAACTGATTATTGTTTGCTGAAAAAAATATTTTACAAAAATATAATGTGATGATTGTTGATTTATATGATTATTTCTAAGAGTCTATATGATTTTTAGAAATAAAAAAATTTTTTTAATTACAAAAATTAAAAAAATAAGGAGAAAAAAATATAATGTTTATTTTTTTATGTTGATATTGCAATTGGTAATACTTATTATTAGTATCACAACTATTATCTATTTAATAACAAGAAAAAAATACAATGGAATGTTTTTACATAGAAAATGAAATTTTATGCCTAAACTCTATGCCTACAAAAAGATTCCCACTTTCTAATATTGATTACATAGAATTTTATTGCAGTCGTTTTTCGTAACAGTTGCAGAGGATTGATAAAGATTCATACGATAAATTCAAAAAGTAGTCAAACGATTTTTTTCAAACAAGTAAATTTACATTTTTTTGTTACTGAACAAATGGTTTTTAGATGAAATTAATAAATTGACACCTATTTTGAAGGAATATTCGATACCATACACTATTAATTATAAGTGAACTACTCCCTGCTTTTTAGAAGTGGGAGCTTCTTGGGAAGTATCTGCTTCTGTTAGCCAAACATATTTACTAGCTCTTTCAGGGCAGTCCCTGCCCTGATGTACGAGTATTATACCATATAATAATTATTATTTCAGTTATCTCCTCTTGTAGAAGAGGGAAACTTTTGCTAGATATTGTTAAATTTTTGAATATTATTGTTATAGAATTTTAAGAAATTTAGTTCTATTTTATTTATTCAAAATTTATTCAAAATAACAAATTTTATACTAAAAAAAGGAAGTGTTTTTAAATGGGAATATATGAAATAATTATAGGAACAATGTTTATACCATTTTTATTTATTTTATCAATATTTTTTTCTTTATCATTAAGAAAAAGAAACATGCAAAAAAATTATATCCGCTGAAATTAGTGACGACTTAAAAGACTTAAAACCACGAGAATTTTTTTATAATTTATTAAAAATGGAAAGAATAGCAAAACCAGTTTACTATGCAGAAATTTTTTTATTGACAATAGACACCATTTATATCTTATTCGGTGGGTATGCTGAATATCTAAAAAGAATTAAAAATTTGCACAAGAGTTCCCTGATTTTCCAATAAATCCTATGTCATTTGTATTTATTAAATTTGGTATCCCAATTTTTCTTATGGTTTACTATACTTTTTTTCTATTATTATTTGCATTATTTATGAAAAAAAGAAAGAAAATAAAAGATTAGCCGACATGCTAGATAACTTAGAAAAAAATACAGATTTTTTTAAATTATGCAAAAGAAGATTTTATCAACTCTGAGAAAAATAGTTAAAACTGGAATGGTCGCACAAAGTGATTTTAAAAAAATTGGAAGCAGATATTTATTTTCTGTCTATCCAGCATACATAATTCCTTATCCTTGGATTTCTGATATAACAATTGATAGAGTTTATAATCGTGGAGGAAGTTATTCATCTTTAACTTTTTATTTTTTTACTAAATCTTTTAAATCTGAGAAATTATTTTTTTGCTAAAAAAAGGAAGTTGCTGAAAAGGTTAGGGATTTTATTTTTGGGAAATGAAGATTTTCATTAGATTCTTCTTGTTTCTCTTATTCATCATTCATTTATTTTTATAAATATGGCTATTATTTGCTTTTATTTTTTTCAAAAATTTACAAAGATAATA
>BNJU01004503.1_pt1 | contig 57374 bp, 75 predicted proteins | sample 8539281 | NCBI WGS metagenome assembly BNJU01 (sample SAMD00202456, study PRJDB9452) | human saliva metagenome | isolation source: human saliva | place: Japan
GAGGGCCGCCTGGGCCGGCGGTCGCCGAGGCCAGGGTGATGACGTCGCCGAAGCCGCGCCCAGGGTCATCACCGAGGATGGAGGAGGTGCCACCGCAGCGCCGCCCCTGGCAATGGTGACGGGACGCCCTTCTCGTGACGGCCTTGACGAAGGTGGCAGCGGACGGGTGCAGACCGAGCCCTGAAGCGGATGGCAGGGACCTGCCATGTGGGAGCCCTTGAGACAGCAACGGCGGGGAAATGGATCAGCCCCGCACCGGTCATGAGCAGCGCAGCGGCTGCCGTCCCGGCTGAGACTACCTGGAGATCACGGCCTCGTTGCAACTGTTCCACCCCTCAAAAACACGCTTTGTCGCGCGGCTCTCGCCTGGAACCGGGTAGGGAGCCAGGATGACCTTGACCCGCTGGAGCCTCTGACGTCCGCGTAGCCGGTGGTGGCCAGGGTGCGGCGCAGCGCCCCATGAGGTTGAGCGTGCCGTCGGCGCGGCCGGAGGGCCGTTGAGGATCCGGCCATGGGTGCCGACCGTGCCCACGGGCCGTGGAAGCCCCGCAGAGGCGCTCGCGGCGGCCTCAGCGCCCCAGCGGTAACCGCTGCCGCCAGCCTTCGCCCGCGCCAGGGCGGTTCCCGAGCATGACGGCGTCCGCGCCGCAGGCGATGGCCTGACGACGCTCACCGAGTTGCCCACCGAGCCGTCGGCGATGACATGGACGTAGCGGGCCCCGGACCTGTCGAGGTGAGTCGCGCCGGGCACTGGCGAGACGCAGCACAGCGCGTGGCTATGGCAGTGCAGCCCCAGGACCTGAGTGCATGGAGGAGTGAGGCGCCGCTCTGCCCCGCGCCGACGGGAGCTGACGTCATGCGCGTGCGTGCATGAGGTGAGGGCGGCGGTGGCTGGTCACCCCGCCGACCACCACGGGCACGCCTCGAGCTCGTAGACGAAGCGTTTGAGGCTGAGGGGCCTCGACGGATCCCGAGACGTGCCTGGCCGGACACGAAGGAGCCGCGGATGATCACGAGCGTCCACTACGCCTCGACCACGGTGCGCTCAGTGACGCTAGTGTCATGGGGAGCTGAGCTCGCCCGGCCACGACGACGCCGGATGCACGGATCTCGCGTGAGCCGCCCAGTGATGAGCTCTGGCCCGACCGGAGCGCGGTAGACCCCTGCAGTGACGCCAGGGCCTGGAAGGATCGGCCTGGCGGATGCGCTCGAGCGCCTGGCGGGTCCTCGTAGGGGTCCACAGCCCTCCAGGTCCAGCACCGATGCCTGCGCAAGCGCCCCCACCAGCATGGCGGTCTCGACTCATCACCGAGTCCATGGGAGAGGCCGCGACCGCGTGATCCACGTGGTAGGCGTCGATCTCGCCAGCGCCCACGCGCACCCGAGAGTGCTCCGGGTGCGGCGCGCCGGGCACCAGCGATGTCGCCGCTGAGTAGGCGCGCAGGGCACGCTTGAGCGTCCGATCTCGACCCTCGGTGCTCATGGCCGATTTCGATCCTAGTGGGGCCGGTCCATCCACCGAGCGACTGGCGGCGCCAGCGACGGGGGCACTGACACTGGCCGAGGCGCACTGGCACCGGCGCATTTGGATGTCGCAGCCCGGTGGCATGCTGGCCCTGGCGAGCACCTCGCACCTCCTCCGTCCGACGCCGCCGCCCTGCCCTCCGGGCTTGGCTCTTCGGCCCCCTGCTCGGCTTCGACACCGAGACCACCGGAGTGGACCTTCCGAGACCGTCTGGTCACGGCGGCGCCTGCCTGGCGGGCGGCTCTCGGCCGACGGCGTCCGCCGCAGTCGGTGACCACGTGGCCCGCCGACCCCGGCGTGAGATCCCGAGGCCGCCGCGCTAGTCCACGGCGCACCACCGAGCGGGCACGCGCCGAGGGTCGGCGATGACGAGGATGCCAGAGGCTCGAGCGCCCGTGGCGGCAGATGGCGTCGGCACCCCTGTCGCCGCCTTCAACGCCTCCCTACGACCTGACGCTCATGGAGGCCGGAGCCTCGCCTCGCCACGGGCTGCCCACGATGCGCTCGCGCCTGGCTGAGAGCTCAGCCCATCGCCGACCCGCATGGTCCTGGACCGCTCGGATCATACTGCCGCGGCGAGCGCTGCCTGGGCGACCTCTCATGAGGTCTATGGCGTGCGCGTCGATGAGACCCTGCACACTGGGTGGAGGTGGATGTGGCTGCCACACTCGATGTGCTCGAGGCCCTGGCTGCGGCCCCATCCGAAAGTCCTCAGAGCTCAGCCCTGACGAGCTCGTGCTGCAGGCCCGCGCCCACCGCAACTGGGCGGAGTCCTTCAACGAGTGGCTGGCGCGTAAGAACCCCTCGCGGACCCTGGCCCAGACCGCCCGGCTGCCGCCGGACCCCCACGCATTGGAGTCTCCAGCACCCCTGCCACACAAACGGCAGATCATCGCACAGATAGGGAGCCGGCCGGATCACCTGGCCGGCTCTACGCGGCAAGGTTCTGCTGAGCCTGTTCTGGTCAACGGCTGCGATAGTCTCAGACCCCGTCGCGCCCGGTGTAGTTAGCCTGACGGTCATCTTTGACGTCGGGGTGGGACTCTTGAGACCGGCGCCGTGATCCGCACGGAACTGCCCGCCTCCTGAGCTCGGGGATCGCGCGCACCCACGCAGAACATGGACTCGGCAGCCCGCCCATGAGCTGGTAGACGACATCGCCCAGCGCCCGGAGAGGGACCCGCCCCTCAACGCCCCTCGGGGACGACTCGAGTCCGAGACGTCGGCCTGGAAGTAGCGGTCCTGAGTAGAGGGTGCTGCCCACGCGAGCTCATGGCGCCCAGCAGTGACCCGCATGCCGCGGTAGCGCTTCCACCGCTTGCCGTTGACGAAGACGAGGTCGCCGGAGACTCCGTGCAGCCCGCCAGCAGGGAGCGAGATGACTGCTCCGCCCCCGGCCACCAGGGCCTGGGCGATGTCACCGAGTATTGCAGGCTGCCGTCGGCGATGAGGGGGACCCCTGGCGGGCTGTGCAGGCGCGAGCCGCCTGTAGATGGCCGTCACCTGGGGCACACCCACGCCGGCGACGACGCGCGCGTGAGATCGAGCCCGGCCCCACTCCCGACCTTGACGGCGTCGGCCCGGCGTCGATGAGCGCCTGAGCCCTCACGGCAGCGACGCCTCGCCGATGACCTCGATGCCGTCGAAGGCGGAATCGACCTGAGGCGGGAGATCATCTCCAGCCAGGCTGGCGCCGCCGTTAGCGGTGTCGACGATGAGGACATCCACGCCGGCCTCGGCCAGGGCACGTCACGCTCCCATGCGTCTCCCTCAGTGCCGACGGCGGCGCCCATCACGAGGCGCGCTCCTCGGCGTCCTGGTGGCGTGGGGTACTCGCTCGGTTCTTAACGAAGTCCTGACGGTGATGGAGACCGGTGAGGCGTCCTCGGCATCGACCAGGGCAGCTTCGATGCGGTGCGTCAGCCAGGAGCGCTTTTGGCGTCCTCCCGAGAGATGCCGGGTCTCGCCGGCGATGAGGCGATCACGCGGCGCCGCGCACTGCGCACGGTCAGCGTTTCTGCCCAGCGCCCGACGATGCGCAGGTCGCGGCTGGTGATGATCCCCTGAAGGTTGCCTCCGCGTCGACGACGGCAGGCCGGAAAACCTTGTAGTGGCCGCAGAGCTCGTCGAGCTGGGCGATGGTGGTATCTGCCCGACGGTCACCGGGTCGGTGACCATGCGCGACCTGAGTGCTTGACGCGTACGCACCTGCTGGGCCTGGTCCTCGATGGACAGGTTGCGGTGAGGATGCCGATACCACCTGGCGAGCCGCGGCAGTGGCCACAGTCCGACTCGGTGACCGTAGTCCATCGCGGCCGAGAGCAGCGGGTACAGCTGATCCTCGGGTCAGCCCGAGGTCGTATCGACCTCGAGGGATGACGTCGGTCAGCCTGGGCAGCAGGAGCACGTCGTCGTACGTGAGTCCGGTGAGCAAAGATGTCAGGCTGGTGATCGAGTCGTCACTGGGGCCATCGTAGGACGACCTGACCACCCTGTGCATATCCGCCAGCACCGGCCTGTCCACCCCACCAGCCACCGGCACCGACCCCCGACACCGAAGCGCCTGGCGGAGCAGAGCTGCCCGTCGCCGAGGTGACGAGCGTCCCAGAAATAAAGCAACAATGAATGCGAACGTTTCAGACAAAAGATGCCTCAGACAGACATCATCTCGCAAACGTTTTTGCTATTCGAGCTAGTCATATGCTGGCGCACGTTTTCAGTACAGTCAGAACGCAGACATCCAGCAAACGGAGAAAATCACTGTAGAGATAGGAATGATTCTTCTTGATTAACGCACTGCGCGATCTTTATGCGTTAGATATAGGCGCACCACGCTCGGCGTGCCTGACCGCCACATCTCAGGAGGGAGGGAGGCAATGCACGACCCATCGCGTCTGCCCGGTCCGGACTCTCCACCCTGGGAGTGGCAGGCACTGGGGGCCTGCCTCGGCATGACCTCGGTTTTTTCCATCCCGAAGGAGAGAGGCGGTTCTTTGTCGACGGCGGGACGAACGAGCAAGGGGCCATTTGTCATGACTGCCCTGTCCTGGAAGAGTGCTGATCACGCCCTGAGCACTCGCGAGTCCCCATGCGCGTCTGGGGAGGCATGAGCTGGAGGAGCGGCGCGCTTACTACGAGCGGCAGGCACGCCGTTTCGCCGACGAACCCGGCCCAACGCTCCGCCCTCGCATCAGGGAATCGACACGGACGATTCCCAACTCGACAATCATCCAGACGCAGCACAGCTAATGAAGCAGGGTACGGCAGGTCAGGATAGGGAGAGCAACCGGTGCTCCCTCTCACATGCCGAGCGGCGGCACACGACTCAACGGGTCACTTTCAGTGACGACCGCCAGGACGTCGCGCGCTGACAGGATGAGGTAGTCCTCACCGGCACGCTGACTCGGTGCTCCCCGTACTTGAGTAGATGACGATGTCGCCCCGGCGACGTCGACGGCACGCGGTTGCCGGAGTCATCGACGCGGCCCGCCCACGGCCACGACCTGCCCTCCGCTTCTCCCTGGCGGTGCCGGGACGACCAGGCCGGATGCGGTGGTCCGTCAGCCTCGCGGTCTGGACGACGATACGGTCCTCGAGCGGGCTTTGATGGAGATCGACATTGACGACCTCCTCCTCTCTCAACGCGTAGAACGGCTGGTGTCTCGTCTCCCAGACGTGCACCCGACCGCCGTCGCGGGGCCGGTCCGGCACGATGAGAGCGCGAGTCGCAGAAGGTGCCCGCCCCACGTCCCCATGACCGGCGAGCACCCGCTGCGCCTGACGGAGAATCTGCGACGGCGCCAGGCACTCCAGTCAACGCGAGCGCTGCAGCGTGGCGGCGGTTTCGCCGGGCGTCAGCCCTCGTCAGCGCCGGTGCTCCGGGTCCAGGCGACAGCCTCTGACGCTCGTCTCTGGCGCCCGCAGGGTCGGGTCTCGTCGAGAGACGACATCGACGACGGCCTTGATCGCCGCCGTCTCGCTCGCGCGCCCCAGCCGACCGTCCACCCGATGCGGTCGCGGTGGCCCGCGAGTCTCCGACACCGTCAACGCCGAGTCCGACTGAGCGTGCAGATGGCCGCGCGCGGCTCATAGCTCGTCACGAGCAGAGCCCGCTCGATCTCTGAAAATCCTGCGTGCCCGCACGCAGGTGCCGTAGGTGCGAAGCCTGCGCGTCCGTGGCGATCGCCTGCTCGGGGATCCCCGGGAGAGGAGGTAGCAGCGCATGACAGTGGGCTCGCCGTAGCCGGCGCGCCGGTTGTCCCCGGAGACCAGGATCGCCTCGACGCAGGCCGCTGGTGTAGAGCCGGCGGCGGCGTCGAGGCGGTCAGCCAGGGTGAGGGCTGCCCGTCGGCGTGAACCGCCGCCCCCAGGACGATCGCCACCGCGCCTGGCCGCCGCGCCGCCGGATCCTTCACCGGCGATCTCGATGTGCCCGGCACCGACGGTCCACGCCCAGATACCGGCTCGCCGCCAGCAGCCACGACCCCCATGACTGCGCTGCTGCAGATCCGTACCAGTGACGCAGAAGCGACCGGAGGTGTCCCACAGCGTCAGGCCCCTGACTGGCGCTGTGCTCATGCTGTCGCTCCGCGCCTCCCAAAGGCGCCAGTCCTGACCGGCACCGAGCCGACTCCCCTCAGCCATCAGCCACCCACCTGCCTTCCTGTCCAGCACCTTTCGGCCCTGCCTGCGCGCGGGGCCTCGGCCACAACCCTACCACCACCTGCCAGGTGCAGCACTCAGGGTCTGAGGGTCCCTTGAGCCCCCTGCCCGGCCTCCTGCCTGGACCCGCCTTCCGTCCCCGCCCAGTGAACATCACGCCCACTGGCAGGTTCCCGCATGGAATGATCGGGGTGATGGCTGAGGAACCACGTTGTGCCCTCCTGACCCCTGAGGGCTGGGAGCTCTGTCCTCCCTGCCCCTCACGACCCTCCGAGGCCCCTGTCCTGGGGCGCTCCCCTGCGCGAGGGAGGGCCACCCCTGCCCTGGTGGCGGGCTGCGCTGACGCAGCAGGCGCCTGCGCGAGCGGGCCGCAGCGAAGTTCGGGCCCTTCGCCCAGCAGATGTCTTCACCGCCGACGGCCTGGAGCAGGCCACCTGGCTGACGTCTTGGCCCACCATGCGGCCCGTTACGCGGCCGCGGGCGTGACGAAGCGTCGCGGACCTGCGTTGTGGGATCGGGGGCGACGCCGCTCTGCAGGGCTCGATTTGCTGCGTGCTCGCGGTGGACCGAGATGAGGCTGCGGCCGCCCTGGCCACCATCAACTCGCATGCCCTTCCCCACGCGAGAGCGTCGAGTGCGCTGGACGCCTTGAGATCGACCAGTCGAGCGGGGTGACGCCGCCTCGCCGACCCCTGCCCGCCGCGCCGACGGGCGGCGCATCACCGACCCGAGCAGTGGTCCCGGCTCTGTCGCAGGTGCTCAGCGCTGCGCGAGACCGTGCCCGCCCTGGGAGTCAAGGTCGCTCCCGGCATCGACCACGCCGCTCTGCCGGCCGACGCCCACACCCAGTGCGGGTGAGCGTGACGGCGACGTCGTCGAGGCGGCTATCTGGTGCGACCGCTGGCACCGGAGGCCTGGGCGCTCTGCACCGATCCCGTGCCGGGGCGCAGGGCCCAGCTGCCCGCACACCGGTCGATCCCAGCACCACCGACCCTCACAGCCGCCGGTCCAGGTCGACCTGATCGGCCCGCCTGAGGAACTGGGCAGCAGCATCCACGTTCCCGACGGCGCCGCCAGTCGCGCCGGACCTCATCGCCCACCTGTGCGAGACCCTGACGCCAGGCTGGTGGGGCCTGATCGGCTACCTCACCGGAGAGCGCCTGCCTGATGAGGCGACTGCCCCTTCGTGCGCTCCTTCCGTCTCACCGAGGTCCCGCCGCTATGGCTGCGGCCCCACGCCCCGTGGCCGCGAGCTCGGTATCGCGTCTGAGATCCTCGGCGCGAGTCGACGTCCCCCGACGCTCTGCGCGCGCTCGCTGAGGCCTCAGCGGTCAGGAGTCGGAGACCTGGATTCCCGACCCGCGGAGATACAGCGCGCCGTCCGCGTCGAACTGATCACTGGCGTCCGTCGACTCACCGCACCGACTGGGCAACAGCCCTTCCCGCGACAACAGACCCCGTCAGCACTCGCGAAAAAGCCCCTGAGGAAACCTGAGGAGACCAGGACATGCAGGACACGACTGACACGACGAGCCCCTATCGCCGCTCCCTGCCGACGCTCAGCCGTCGCCGGGCTCACCGCCCCAGTCCCTCCCCTTCGCCGGCTCGGCCTGGCCCACGTTGGGGTGGAGTGAGCTCGGCCTCATCGACCGCGACAGTCTCGACCTGCGCCAGTGCGCCGAGGAGATCCTCCAGCAGGTGGGCCCGGACCCGCACGTGCACGGCGAGATGATGCTCAACACCATCGAGCTGGTCTCCGGGGCCTGCAGGACCGTGCCTGAGTGCGCGGAGGACATCGCCTTCGCCTTCGACCGCGTTCTTCCGTCACCGATCCCCTGCGCGTGGACCTGGCCTCGGCCGGACCCACCCTTCGCCGACCTGCGCTGGTGCAGAAGGTGACCAATGCCGAGGCCACGCGCGCCTGGTGGATCGCACCCGGCTGGGGGCTCACCAGATGCTCATCTTCGGCACCCACGTCCACGTCGGCGTCGAGGACCGAGCAAGGTCCTTCCGATCCTCAAGCGCCCTGCTCACGCGCACCGCCCACCCGTAGTGCCTGAGCGCCCTCGCCATTCTGGGCGGGCGACACTGGCCACGCGGACAACCGCGCCATGATGTTCCAGCAGCGCCGCACCGCCGGCGCCCCGAGCAGTTCAGCACCTGGGAGCAGCTGGAGAGCTACACCGGGGACCTGGTCCACACCGGCGTCACCGAGGACTTCACCGAGATCCGCTGGGACGTGCGCCCCTCGCCGCGCCTGGGAACCATCGAGGGTGGCCCTGCGACGCCGCCACGAACCCGACCGAGCCTGGCCGGGCATGGCGGCGCTGACCCAGTGCCTCGTGGAGTCCTTCTCCGCACCCTGACCGGGGTGAGGAGCCTCGATGCGCTGCCGGACTGGTACGTCGCCGAGAACAAGTGGCGCTCCGCCCGCTACGGCATGGACGCGATCCTCATCGTCAACCCGCCGGTGAGGAGGAGTTGCGGAGACACGGTTGAGCGGATGTCACCGAGCCTCGCCCCGTCGCCGAGGATCCCGGGCGCCGCGGAGCTGAGTCCGTGCGCACCACGCTGGAGACGGGGCCTCCTATCAGCGTCAGATCGCCGCCGTCGGGGCCTGCGGAGGGCAGCGAGGCGGCCGTCAGGCTGCTGCTGGCCGAGGCCCGGGCGGGCAGGCCCTCCGCCCCACAGAGGTGCTCTCGCTGGCGGCTAGTCCTGAGCCGCACCTCCTCGCGCTTGTCCCTTCAGACGAGCGCCCAACCGCGCGCCCGGGTGCGCTGCCCCAGAAGTCTGCGGTAGGGGCCCCTCGACGGCCACGAGCTCATCGTGGTGTCCCTGCTGGCGATGCGCCCGGCGTCGTTGAGGACGATGACCTGGTCGGCGGCGGCGATCGTCTCAAGCTTTGTGGGCGATGACGATGAGGGTCGAGGTGCGGCGCAGTCCCCGCATCGCGGTGACGATATTCGCCCTGTTCTCGGCGTCCAGTGCGCTGGTGGCCCTCATCGAGCAGGACGATCAGGGGCTCGTTTGAGCAGGGCGCGGGCGATGGAGACGCGCTGGCGCTCACCACCGGACAGGGCCCGTCCGCCCTCTCCCACGCGCGTGTCCCATCCATGGGGCAGGCGGTGGATGATCTCCGTGACGCTGGCGAGCCCTGCGGCCCAGCGCACCTGGGCGTCGTCGGTCGCGGGGTTGCTGATGCAGATGTTGGCGGCCAGGGTGTCGTCGAAGAGGTAGACGTCCTGAAGACCATGGAGAGTTGTCCCATGAGCTGGGATGTCGGCATGTCGCGCACGTCGGTGCCGCTGACACGCACGGTTCCCGAGTCCCACATCCCAGAAGCGGGCGACGAGGCGGGCGATGGTCGTCTTGCTGCCGCCGGAGGGCTCACGATCGCGCACATGGTGCGCGCGGCACCTCATCGAGACCCCCGGTCAGGACGGGCCTGTCGGGCGGTAGCCGAAGACGACGTCGTCGAGCTCGACGGCCCCCGGCTCGGGCAGCGCACTCGGGCCCCTGCGGCTCGGCCATGAGCTCGGCGTCCATGACGGCATCGAGGTGGTTCATCATCTGGCGCCGCCCTCCACGCCCATGACGGCCGCCCCTGATGTCGTCGAGCATGGTGGTGAAACGCAGGCATGCCGATGACGGCGATGGCCACCAGCGGCTCGCATGGTGCCGGAGGCGGCCAGTGAGGAGGTCAGGACGATCATGGCGACGACGACGATCTGGCTCAGCGCGCCGTTGACGAGGTTGCCGGCGGACTCCCACCACAGGGCTCGCCTGAGGCGCGGGCCCCTGTCGTCGAAGGCGGCGGTCAGGCGGCTGTAGCCGGAGGCGCCCGCAGATCGCAGGGCGCCCTGGCAGCGGGCGATCTCGACGATGCGGGTGGCGAGCTCACGCTCGGCGGGCTCGGAGATGGACTTACTGCGGTCCAGCAGACGGCGCGAGAGGCGCACGAGTCCGGCGAACAGGGCGCAGCCAGCGTCAGCAGGAGCCCCAGGCGCCAATCCCAGGCCCAGGAGCCGACCCCTGACGACCACGCATGCAGCAGCAGTGGAGGTGAGCAGGTACATGAAGTGGGCGGCGGACTCCCCAGGGCCACCATCTCCTGGCTCACGGCCCGAGACAGGGTGCCGGCGGAGTCGGCAGTGAACCAGCGCAGGGGCAGGCGCGCGATCCGGTCACCCACCGCGTGATGGACGTCGCATGAAGCCCAGCGCCCCTCGACATGCCCATGCGCCGTCCCTGAAGTCGCAGACGGCCGCGCTGAGACCGAGAACGACCAGTACGACGAGCCAGCCGCCGAAGGACAGCCCCTCATCGGGGCGCACCGGTCGCCAGAGCCACTGAGGCGGCAGCAGCACCAGCAGCGCGAGTCCCACCAGGACCCCTGTTGACTCCCGCCAGGGCGATGCACCCTCGGGTCTGCCTCCAAGAGGAGTCGGTCGCGAGTCGGCGGAAGCGGGACAGCAGGGAGTCCGCCGGCTGGGAGGACCCACCGGGAGACGAGGGCTCCGGACGCGCGGCCCGGTCATCGATGTGGGAGGCCACTGCTGCCGGGGCACCGCCGTCAGCCGCACTGTCGGCCGCGCCGTCGGCGAGTGCGGGGCCCTCCGTCCTGGTGGCGGTCTCGTCACCGTCCACCTCCCGTGGCACCTTCGATCTCGCCGGCCTGGCGCAGCAGAGCCCGGTAGTGGGGCTCATCGGCCAGGTCATCGTGGGTGCCGGCGGCGACGATGCGTCCGCCGTCCATGACGGCGATGCGGTCGGCGCCGCGCACGGCAGCCGGCCGGTGGGCGATGACCAGGACGGTGCGGTCCTTGACCAGGGCGCTCAGTGCCTCCTGATCCCGGCCTCGACTCGGGGTCGGCCATGGCGGTGGCCCCGTCGAGCACGATGACGGGGGTGTTCAGCAGGATGGCGCGGGCGATGGCGATGCGCTGCTCCTGTCCACCGGACAGTGCCGTGTCCCGCCCCAGGACGGTGTCGTAGCCCTGCGGCAGCGCCATGATCTCGTCGTGATGCGGGCCACGCGGGCGGCGGCGCGCACCTGCGCCAGGTCGGCCTCGGGGCGCCTGAGGGAGATGTTCTCGCGCACGTGGTGGCGAGCAGCTGGGCGTCCTGGAGGACGAAGGAGACGGTGGAGTACAGGGTGGACTCGTCCATGTCCCGCAAGTCCACCCCGCCGATGCGAATGGGCTCCGGCGTCGGGGTCGGCGAAGCGGGCGATGAGGGTGGCCAGTGTCGACTTGCCCGAGCCGGAGGGGCCCAGCAGCGCGGTCACGGTTCCCTGGCTCCAGGGTCAGGCAGGCGTCATCGACGGCGAGGACCTCCCCTGTAGGAGAAGGAGACGGGTCGATCTCGACCGCGCCGCGGGGCTGTTCGGGGCCGGTCGGCGGCGGAAGGACGGGGGTGTCGAGGACCCCGCACAGCCGCAGGCCGCCGCGCCGGCAAGCTGGTAGGACCAGGAGATCGAGGCGATGGTGATGAGGGCGGCGGGCAGGACCAGAGCAATGAGGGTCGTGGCCAGACCTGGGGGCAGGGTGACGGCCCCGGCGTGGATGAGCAGCGCCCCACCGCCGAGGCTTTGACCAGGAGCAGTACGGGGATGGAGACCCAGGTGAAGGACAGGCAGGTGACGGTCACCAGGGCATCGCCCAGGCGCGGTAGAAGGCGGAGAACTCGTCCGCGGCGGTGAGGTAGGCTGAGTGCGTCGTCCCACGCGTCCGAAGGCTTTCTGACCACGCCGATCCCGGAGACGAACTCGACCATGGCTGAGGAGATGGCTGCCAGCTTGCGGTCCATCTCCACGGTCTTCTCGTTCATGCCGCGCATGGACACTGAGTAGGTGAGCACTGTAGAGGACGAGTGTGGAGACGGCCAGCAGGGCCAGGCGCCAGTCGATCCAGAAGGCGCAGCCCAGCAGGGCCAGCGGGTGACGATGGCGTTGAGGCGCTCGACGGGACCGTGAGCGATGACGGTGGGACGAGGGTCGTCGTCCTGGACGGCCTTGCGCAGGCGCCCGGAGGTGGAGGCAGTGAACCAGGACAGCGGGCGCATGGGAGATGCGCGCAACGATGTCGCGGCGCAGGCGGTCGCGCAGGGACAGGTCGGCCAGGTGGGTGATGAGCAGCGCCAGGAAGTACAGCAGCAGGCGGGTGGAGTAGGCACTCACGAGCACCATGACCGCGCCTGACACCTGCTGGGATCCGGCTCAGGCCCGCCCGGTAGGCGCGCAGCAGGATATCGCCGAGCTGGACCAGTGCGATGTAGGGCCACGGCCAGGATCGCGGAGAGCAGGACGAGGGCCTGACCGATCCGCAGGCGGGTGCGCACGGGGCGCCGAGGCGGGCGATGGCTGCCTCGCCCTCGCGCGAGCGCTGAGCGTTGCCCTGAGGGGTCGCCTCAGCTGCGTCGTCAGGCGCCGCTGCACCGGCTGAGGGCGGCGACGACGGCGCGGGCGATGGATGCGGCGAGGCTCCCGGAGCTGACGACTGTGTCCGCGTGTCCATCAGGTGTCCCTACCTTCCGTCGACCCCTAATTCTGAATGGCTTTTCAGAACTCAGTGAAAGGTCCACCTTACTCGCCGCTGAACCACAGGCAACAGCCCCCAGGGACCATTACGGTGCCGCAGCGACACGACCTGCGCGACTGGGCCGACCGACCGGACCGAGACCGGGCTTCGCGCGACGACGTCGTCGATGCCGCCCTCGAGATCGGCATCGCGGACTTCACGCTCACGGCGGTGGCTGACATCTGGGGGTGGCGGTCTCCGGGCTGTACCGCACGATCTCCCTCACGCGAGGATCTGCTGGCTGCCTGCCTGGAGAGGATCGCCGCCGAGGTGGACGTCCTGGCACTGGGAGGCGCTGGCCCGATGCGGTGCGGGCCCACGCCGAGGCCATCTGGGCGATGCTGAGCGCTACCCCGGCCTGGCCGGGGTCATCATGGGGTGCCGTGGGCCCACCAGCCCTTCGCCGCCCCCGTGGCTCAGGCGTGCCAGGCCCTGGTCGACGGCGGCTTGGGGGCCGAGGAGGCCGGGTGGTCCTGACTTCGTCGGCGACACCGTCATCTCCACGCACGCGCAAATCGAGGTCATGCGCTCCCCCGTGGCCTCCTCGGGGCAGGGCGGCCCCACGGGACTGGAGGAGACCAGCCGGTTCGCGGCCGCCGCCGGGAACCCTCCCCTGCCCGAGGCGCTGACGCCCAACGAGAGCTGGCTGAGCGCGGCGGCCTGGACCGAAAGATCGAGATCATCATCCGGGAGTGGCTGCGGGCCCGCCCCTCGAGCGCAACGGATACGGGAGGGAAGTCGGCGTCAGGGGGCGACGTCAGTGGGCGACGCTGACGTCCAGCGGCATCCCCGAGTCCGGGGCGAAGTCCATGGGGCTGGGGACGACGCCTGCCCGCACGGCCGCTGACCCCAGGGCTGCGATCTGGGCGCCGTTGTCGGTGCAGAAGCGCAGTGGTGGCAGGCGCAGGGTGATGCCGGCCTCCTCGCAGCGCTCGGCGGCCAGGAGCGCAGGCGGGAGTTGGCCGAGTACCTCCCCCGACGACGAGCGTGCTGCAGCCGGTGTCCAGGCAGGCCTGACCGCCTTGGCCGTCAGGGAGTCGCTGACGGCCCCGGAGAAGGCGGCGCAGACGTCAGCACTGGGCACCTCCTGGTCGGAGTCCTCCAGGACTCCACGTAGCGGGCCACGGCGGTCTTGAGGCCGGAGAAGGAGAAGTCGTAGCGGTGACGCTCCTTGTCCTTGCCCGCGGCCAGCCCCCGAGGGAAACGGATGGCACTGCGGTCACCCTCCTGGGAGAGCCGGTCCACGCGGGCCACCGGGGTAGGGGCAGGCCCAGGAGGCGGCCGACCTTGTCGAAGGCTCTCACCGGCGGCGTCGTCGAGAGTGCCGCCGAGCTCGACGACGTCGGTGGCGACGTTGCGGATGCTCAGGAGGTTCGAGTGGCCGCCGGAGACGATGAGTCCGACGAAACGCTCCGGCAGGGGGCCGTCGACCAGCTCATCGACCGCCAGGTGGCCCGATGACGTGGTTGACGCCGTAGATCGGCCGGTTCAGGCTCGCGGCCAGGGCCTGGCGGCGGAGATGCCGACGGTCAGGGAGCCGATGAGTCTCGGGGCCGGCGCACACGGCGACGGCATCGACCTCACTGAGGTCGACACCGGCCTCTCCAGCGCGGCGTCGAGGGTCGGCAGGAAGGACTCCAGGTGGGCGCGTGAGGCGATCTCGGGGATGATGCCGCCGAAGCGCGCGTACTGGTCCATGGAGGTGGCGGTGACATCGGCGAGGAGCTCGCGGCCGCGCACGAGGGCCACGCCGGTCTCGTCGCAGGTGGACCCGATGCCGAGAATGAGGGGGTCGCTCACGGGCCAGACTATCGCCTGAGAGACGGACGCCGAACAGGCGCCCTATCGAGGCCCTCGGGTGCCGCAGCCTTCATGACAGCCCTGATCGATGCCCGCGTTCCGCTGGCACTGGTGACCTCCGCGCCGATCGCGCTCATGCGGGTGCGCATGGAGGAAGCCGGCGTCCCCGAGGCCAGCTCGCACGTCCCCGCATCGCGGACTTCACCGATCACCTTCACCATCCAGCTGAACGCCGAGCCGGGCATGTCTTGCGGGCGGGGACATTTGCACGCGGCCGGGCGCGTGTCGTTCCGGGCGGGGCCATTCGACGCCGCCGGGGACAGCAATCCCGTCACCGTACGCGCAACATGCCCCCGCCCGGAAGAGAGTGCCCCCGCACGCGCAGAAAGTCCCCACCGGCGTGCGCTGGTAGAAGGTATGCACTGGTAGAACACCACTGAGCCGGGCACGTCTCGCGACCCCCGACAGAATGTCTGGAGGACGACGCGAGAAGCGCCCGGCTCGGTATGGAGTGAGGCGGATGGATCAGTGGGCGTGCTGGCCCTTCCACAGGGCGTGGCCGAGATCCCGGTTGAGGCGAGAGATGACCTCGAGCGGAACCGACTTGGGGCACACGGCCGCGCACTCACCAATGTTCGTGCAGCCGCCGAAGCCCTCGGCGTCGTGCTGGTTGAGCATGCTCACCACGCGAGCCAGGCGCTCGGGCTGACTCCTGCGGCAGCAGACCCAGGTGCGAGATCTCGCACCGGTGAACAGCATGGCCGAGGCGTTGAGGGCACGCCGCCACGCAGGCACCGCAGCCGATGCAGGCGGCCGCCCTCGAAGGCGGCGTCGGCCTTCTCTTCTGCACGGGCACCGAGTGGGCCTCCGGGGCCCCACCGGTGCTGACCGAGATGTAGCCACCGGCCTGAACGATGCGGTCCAGGGCGGAGCGGTCCACGATGAGGTCACGCAGCACCGGGAAGCCGGTGGAGCGCCACGGTTCGATCGTGATGGTGGAGCCGTCCTTGAAGGAGGGGTCCTCCGCCAGGTGGCGCATGTGCAGCTGGCAGGTGGTCGAGCGGATGGGCCCGTGGGCCTGCCCGTTGATGACCACACCGCACTGACCGCAGATGCCCTCGCGGCAGTCGGAGTCGAAGGCCACCGGCCCTTGCCCTCGGCGAAGAGCCTGCTCGTTGAGCAGGTCGAGGACCTCGAGGAAGTCTCATGCGTCCCTCGATCCCGCTCATGGCGTACTCCCTCGAAGCGGCCCTTCGAGTCCTGGTTCTTCTGGCGCCAGATCTTGAGCTTGATGTTCACTTGTAACCCGCTGCTTGAGTCTCGATGTCCTTGTAGACGAGGTCCTCCCTGTGGAGGATCGGCGGCTGGTTCTCCCTGCCCCACTCCCAGGCGGCGACGTAGAGGAACTCGTCGTCGTGCCGCAGGGCCTCACCCTCGGGAGTCTGGGACTCGCCCGGAAGTGGCCACCGCAGGACTCCCGCCGGTGCAGGGCGTCGATGCACATGAGCTCGGCCAGCCTGAAGAAGTCCAGCAGTCGGCCGGCCTCTCCAGGGCCTGGTTGAGCCTCGTCGGCCTGGCCCGTGATGCGGGCGTCGCGCCAGAACTCCTCCTTGAGGGCCCGGATCTCGCCCTGATGGCGTCGCGCAGCCCGGCGTCGCGCCGTTCCATGCCGCAGTACTCCCACATGATGCGGCCCAGGGCCATGTGGAAGTCGTCCACGCTGCGGGTGCCGCGAAGAGCCATGAGGGGGGCGACGCGCCTCGACGGAGCGCTTGGCCTCGGCGATCTCCGGGGCGTTGGGGTCGACCTTGCCCAGGCGCAGCATGTCCGCCAGGTAGTCGTTCGCGGTGTCGGGCAGGACGAAGCAGCCGTCGGCCAGCCCCCTGCATGAGGGCGGAGGCACCCAGGCGGTTGGCGCCGTGGTCGGAGAAGTTGGCCTTCCGGCGATGTAGAGGCCCGGGACGTTGACCCAGGTCGTAGTCCACCCACAGGCCACCCATCGTGTAGTGCACGGCGGGGTAGATGCGCATGGGGACCTCGTAGGGTCGTCCCCGGTGATGCGCTGGTACATCTCGAACAGGTTGCCGTAGCGGGCAGAGACGGCGTCCTGCCCAGGCGGCTGATGGCCTCGGAGAAGTCCAGGTAGACGCCGCGACGCATCATCCGCTCGTTGCCGCTGGCGTCGCGCCCTGATGGCCGGCCCCACGCCGCGACCCCTCGTCGCACATGTTCTGGCCTGGCGGGAGGCGATGTCGCGCGGCACGAGGTTGCCGAAGGCCGGGTAGATGCGCTCGAGGTAGTAGTCGCGCGCCTCGGGGATGTCGCGCGGGTCCTTGTCGCAGTCCTCGGCCTTCTTGGGCACCCAGATGCGTCCGTCGTTGCGCAGGGACTCACCATGAGGGTGAGCTTTGACTGAAGTCCCCGGACCGCGGGATGCAGGTGGGTGATCTGCGTGAGCAGGGTTGGCGAAGCAGGCGCCCTTGCGGTGCGCGCGCCACACGGCGGTGGCGTTGCAACCCATCGCGTTGGTGGACAGGAAGAACACGTTGCCGTAGCCGCCACTGGCCAGCACGACGGCGTCGGCCAGGTGGGTCTCGATCTTCCCGGAGACCATGTCGCGGGTGACGATGCCACGGGCGCGACCGTCGACGATGATGAGCTCGACCATCTCGTGGCGACGGAACTCCCTGACCGTGCCGGCGTGCACCTGACGCTCGAGGGCCTGGTAGGCACCCGATGAGGAGCCTGCTGGCCGGTCTGGCCGCGGGCGTAGAAGGTACGGGAGACCTGCACGCCACCGAAGGAGCGGTTGTCCAGCAGGCCGCCGTACTCACGGGCGAAGGGGACGCCCTGGGCCACGCACTGGTCGATGATGTTGGCGCTGACCTCCGCCAGGCGGTAGACGTTGTCCTCGCGGGCGCGGTAGTCACCGCCCTTGACCGTGTCGTAGAAGAGCCGGTAGACGGAGTCGCCGTCATTGCGGTAGTTCTTCGCGGCGTTGATACCGCCCCTGGGCGGCGATGGAGCAGCGCCCGGCGAGCCGAGTCCCTGGTAGAAGAAGACCTTGACGTTGTAGCCCCTGCTCGCCCAGGGAGGCGGCTGCGGCGCCGCCGGCCAGGCCGGAGCCGACGACGATGATGTCCAGCTTGCGGCGGTTGGCGGGGTTGACCAGCTTGGCTCGAACTTGCGCTGCTCCCAGCGCCGGTCGATCGGGACGGAGTGGGGGGCTTTGGTGTCGGCGATCTTCTCGCCCTCGTAGTACAGGCCGTCGATGAGTTCAGTCATAGTCGTTCACTCAGTGGGTCGCCGCAGCACACTCGGCGAAGTGCTCGGCGGAGGAGCCGATCGCGTCACAGAACTGCGGGTAGTAGTCGCCAGCGGCCATGGGGGCATCGACATAGCCGAAGAGGATCGCCGTCGGAACAGCCATGAAGGCGGCGAACAGCGCGAAGGCCAGCACGAAGGCGATCAGCCGGATGAAGGGGATGGTGTTTCTCGCACCGCACCCAGCGTCTGCAGGGCGGACCACACGCCGTGCCACACGTGCAGGCACAGGGCGGCCAGAGCGACTCGCGTAGATGAGCCACACCCACCACAGCCTGGAAGCCGTAGTACATGTTCGAGGTAGGCCCGTCCGTGCACGTAGTGTCCCCCCGGCGTCAGTGACAGGGTGGTGTACTGCAGGAGGTGCCAGATGATGAACAGCAGGAGGATGACGCCGCCCCAGCGCATGGTGCGCATGGCGTAGCGGGAGGCGAAGTACTCGGCGCCGGGCTTCTGACGGCGTACTTTGTCGCTGCCGCGGGCCCGCTTGTTGCGCGCCCACAGGTGGAAGGCGCTGCCGGCGTGAGCCAGGAGGCAGGCCATGAGAGCCAGACGGAGGATCCACAGGACACCGCCGTAGGGCATGATCGGCACCAGCAGTGCTCGCAGGAACACGGCGTAGTGATCGTAGGCGACCTCACCCTCGAAGTAGTGCAGGTTGCCGTAGGCGTGGAAGAGGACGAAGAACAGGAACACCAGTCCCGAGATCGCCATCATGCGCTTCATGAAGACGGTCGTGGAGAAGGCGGTCCGCCTCTTCAGGGAAGGAGCAGATGTTTTGGCCACGGCAGAAGGCTAGCCGGGCACCGGCTCCCGTAGGCGCGATCTGCGCTCCACCAGCGATGTTGGGGAGACGATCCGCGGAATCCTGGGAATCTCGCCGGGTCTCGATTCGTCATTCAACGCCACGGAATATGCCGACGCCGCCACCTGAGGCTGCCTTTTCGTCACAAGGGCGTCAGACAAATCTGTGAAGTGGCCGACACTGCCGCTTGTCCTCCCGCGGTCCGTGTTTATCTCCGGCCGCTGCAGCATCCCTATCTGCCTCTTCGGCCCCGGCGCAATCCATCCAGTCGGACACCGGGGCTCGCTACCGGTGAGTCGTCCCTCGGGCCTCAGACCCGGGCCCGACTCACCGGCCCGGCCCCCGACCGGCCCCGGGCGCGGGCGCAGGGTCAGACGCATGACCACGGCGTCCTCCGGCGGCGCCTGGTAGCGGCGGCGCCGGCCGATGGGGACGAAGCCCGTGCCTGATGTAGAGCCGCTGGGCGGCCTCGTTGGACTGGCGCACCTCCAGCAGGACATCGGGGCAGCCCGCCTCGGGCGGTGGAGACGAGCTCGGCGAGCATGAGGGAGGCGATCCCTCGCCCGCGCGCGGCCGGGATGGTGGCGATGGTCAGCAGGTCCGCACTGGTCAGACCGCCGGCGTGGTAGAGCCCGGCGTAGCCCAGGAGCCGTGGCCCCGTGCGACCCGGTTCCAACAGCGCGATCCGCGGCTCATCGGGCGTCACCGTCGCCATCGCTCTTCGGACTCGACGACGACGTAGCGGCGGTCCGCCTCAGGGCCCGTGGGAGGCCGCCAGCTCGGCGGCCAGCAGGTCACGGCTCCAGGCCTCGGCCCCGAAGAGCTCGCCCTCGAGACGAGCGACGGCCTCCAGGTCCCCTCCGCCATCTCCCGCAGACCGGGGCCCGGCCCGCCCCGTCGCCTCGGGCACCCTCAGCGTCCTTCTCGCCCCGGGGTCAGCGCACGCGCTTGCGAGCGGCAGGGCATCTGCACGTCGGCGTGGCGCAGGTAGAGCGGCTGCGTGCTCAGCCCTCGCCGCGCTCGAGGCGGGCCAGGGCGATGCGCACCTGGGTCAGGGCGTCACCGGAGACGGGAGCCAGGGCCTCGCGGCAGGAGGCCATCTCCGCCAGCTCGGGGTAGAGGGAGGCACCGGAGCCGGCCACGACGTCGATGCTTCCGGCCCCTCCGTCCTGCCCCGGTGCCTGCTCGGCGAGGCGCTGGGCGACCTGGGCCGGGGGGCAGACGATGATCTCGGTCAGGCGGGTGACGTCGTCGGGACCGTTGGCGCGGAAGAGTGCCGCATAGACCTCGCGCCTGCGGGCGTCGGTGGCGACCAGGACGACCGGATCCCGCCTGCCCTCCTGGGCCCCGAGCTCATCCAGGGCGCGGCGGGCGACGGCGTCGAGGCTGGAGACCCCGTGGACGGGGACGCCCCTGGTGCGCCCGACGACCCCGGCCGTCACCAGCCCCGCACGCAGTCCGGTGAAGGGGGCCGGCCCGGTGGCGGCAACCACGGCGTCCAGTGGGCGCTCGGCCGCCTCAGGGAGCCGACAGGGCCTGGGAGAGCATCTGTCCGAGGGACTCGGCGTGACGGCGGGTATCGGCCTGTTCGTCCTGGCTCAGCACCCGCAGGGCGCGTGCGCCGGCGGCGGAGGGGCGGCGTCGACGACCGCGACCTGAGTCCCCAGGGAGGAGTCGATGGAGAGGATTCGCACCGGACCAGCCTATGCCCTCGGGTCTCGCGGCAGGTTGACGCGGCTCTCGGGGATCGTGTCCCCCAGGGTCTCACCGGCGGTCGCATCGGCGTCGTCCTCGGCCCCGTCCCCCAGGAGGGACAGGTCGATGGCGGCGCGGGGGATGCCCCGGCGTACTGCGGCGCCCTGGGTGTCGGACTCGTCCCGGCTGAGCCGGTCGGCGCGCTCGGCCATGTCGGCGCGGTTGCGGGCCTGGCGCAGCGGGGCAGTCACCTTGCGCTCGTGACGCACCGTGATGATGACGGTGACGATCCCGACGACGACGACCGCCAGGACCGGCCCCCAGATCGCCCAGCCCCCGTGGTGGAGCGCCTCGCCCTGAGCGGCGGAGGTCTTGGGCTTGACCCGCGCGCTCACGCAGGATCTTCCGTAGTCGCGCAGCTCGATGGGGCCGGGCCAGGCGCCGCGTGGCGGCCTCCCCATCGCCGTCACCGTGGTGCCGCTCAGCGAGTACCAGGCGTTGGCGTTGCGGTCGTGGACGAGGTGGGCCTCGCCCATCTGGTCGACATCGGTGGCCAGGTCGTCGTCAAAGACGGGGGTGCAGGTGGCGTGCCCCTTGTCATGGACCACCCGAGAAGACCGACCGGGCTTGCCTGCCCGAGGAGACGGTCGCGGCCCAGTCGCCGGTGTCGACGGGTTGCGCGGAGGGCTGGGAGCCGTCGAGGAAGCCGGAGGCCCAGGTGTAGACGCTGCGCGGGTCGCCCACCGTGATCTCGCCCTGCTCGCCGGTGCCTGACGCACCCTGCGCCACGCACTCGCCTCCATGAGCGCCTTGGCCTCGTCGCGCGAGTCGGCGTCGGCTGGGACACCCGCCACGCCGCCGGCCGACGTGATCGGCGCGAGGCGGGGGCCGGTGTCGGCAACGGCTCGGGCCGGCCCCGGGGTCAGGAGGCAGACACCCAGGAGCGTCGCCGCCGCAGCCGGCAGGATCAGGCGCCGAGGCGCCGGGGAGCGCCGGGTCGGGCAGGCCGGATGGGGGTGGCGTTGCGGACCGGTGCCACGGTGGCGAGAGTGTTCACAGCGGCGCTCCAGGCTGGCAGGAGGCGTCTGCGCCCAGTGGGCTCAGGTCGACGTCGGCCCAGCGCGGACCGACGGCGCGCACGATGATCGTCCGGTTGCCGTCGTCGACCTCGCCGAGGTCCACGACCGGCTCCCTCGGCCACCGAGCCGGCGGGAGACCCGCCCCGGCGAGGGCGTCCTCGAGCTGCGGGAGCTCGGCGCGCACGGCTCCGTGGGGGCGCATCACCTGGATCTCCAGGCGGTCGGGGCTCAGGGCCTCCACCTTCTCCTCGCCCCACTCGACCAGGGTGACGGCCCGATCCAGGGAGGAGTCCAGGTCGAGGGCGTCGATCTCTCCAGGGAGGTGATCCGGTAGGCGTCCACATGGATGAGGTCGAGCCGCCGGCCAGGGCGGGGTGCACGCGGGCGATGATGAAGGTGGGTGAGGAGACCCGGCCGCGCACCTCAAGGGCTGCGCCGATGCCCTGGGCGAGCGTGGTCTTGCCGGCCCCCAGCCCGCCGGAGAGCATGACGAGGTCACCGGCGCGCAGCAGGCGGGCCAGGCGGGCCCCCAGTGCCCCGGGTCTCGTCGGCGTCGCCGGTGGCGACGGTGATCCCGGGGCGGTCTGCGGTGTGTGCGGCGCTGCGCCCATATTCCTCCTCTTCCGTGCATGGATCCGATGGTGGAGCCGGTCGGCCCGGTGGGGACCGGCGATATCCGACGTCTGCTGTCTAGGGTCGAGAGTAGTCGCCGGTGCCGGGTTCCCCGACGTAGCAGCGCGGGACACGAGCTCCCAACCGGGTCACGATCTCGTAGTTGATGGTGCCGCAGGCCTGCGCCCAGTCGTCCGCGGTGGGGACGGCCTCCTGGTCTGAGGCTTGCGGGCGCCCCAGAGCACGGCGGTCTCCCCTGACCCGGGCCGGTGCCGGCAGGGGCGCCGGTCTCGTCCACGGCCGGGCCGAGGTCGATGACCACCTGGTCCATGCACACCCGCCCCACGACGGAGGTCATGAGGCTGCCGACTCCCCACGGGCCGGTGGAGCTGGCGGCGCGGGATGCCGTCGGAGTAGCCCAGGGCACGAGCCCCACCCAGCGATCAGTGGGGGCGCTCCAGGTCCCCCCGTAGGAGACGGCCTGCCCGGCCTCGATGCGCTTGACCTGCAGCAGCGGGGACTCCAGGCGCATGGCGGGGCGCAGCCCGAGCTCGGCGCCGGTGGCCACGGAGGGGTCGGGACTCAGCCCGTACAGGCCGATCCCCACACGCACCAGGTCCATGCGGGCCTGCGGGTGCTACAGGAGTCCTCCGGTGGCGGCGAGGTGGTGAGTGGGCGGGTTGAGGCCGGCGGCTCGCACGACCTGCTCGGCCCTGCCGGTAGCGCCCAGGTGCCCTCAGTGAGCCGCTGGCCGGCTCATCGGCGCGCGACAGGTGCGACCACAGGCCGACGACGTCGACCGTCCCTCATCCTCGGCCCGCCCTCAGCGCGGCGGCCAGGGCGGGCAGCCTCGACGGTGGCACCGCCGCGCGACATGCCGGTGTCGACCTTGAGGTGGACACGCGCCGCCCTCCCCTGCGCCCGGGCCGCCGCCGACAGGGCCTCGAGCTGGGGCAGGGTGGAGACCGACAGGTCCAGGTCGGCCGCCAGGGCGGCACGCAGGGGCGAGTCCTCGGCGGCCGCCCGATCAGGCTCCATGACGGGCAGGAGCCAGGTGAGGAGCCCGGGGGCCTGCGCGGAGGGCTCTCCCGCCGGGCGGCTCACGCCCGGCCTCGTCCAGAAGGGCGCGCAGGGTCAGGGGCCTCGGCGAGCTGGGCCACCCCCAGCCAGGAGGCTCCCCGCCGACAGGGCTGTCAGGGCGACCGGCCCCAGCCCGTGACCGTAGGCGTCGGCCTTGACCACGGCCATCCACGGCACGCCCGCCACCTGTGCCAGGCGCCGCCCGTTGTGGGCCACGGCCGCCAGGTCGATGACGGCCCGCGAGGTAGTGGCTGCCGGCGGTCGCGCGCACTGGGCGGCTGCGGGCGCGGAGCGGTGGACGGGGGCATTGCGGCTGAGTCCGCGGGAGGTGGTCACGGCGCGATTGTCGCACTCGGGGCCGGTAGCGCCGCTGTTTCCCTGGCGCACGCCTCCGGTCAGGAGGCCTGACGGATACCGCGTGGCTGACATGCGTCTCAGGCTGGGGCACCGCCTGGAGCCAGTTGAGCTCGAGGCGGGCCGGGCCGAGGGCAGCGGCGATGTCCAGGGCGGCGATCGGCGCCCGCCGGTCCCTGCTCCCCGGCGCCCTGCGGGCTTGCTGCGGCATAGGCCCCCGCGAGCGCGTGCAGCCTGACGCCGGCGGCCACCGAGTCGACCAGCGCGTCCAGGACCGGGTCCGCCCCCGAGGCGTCCGGCGCGCCCTGCTCCCAGCGGGCGGCCGCGCCGGCCAGGACGGCTCCGAGGATCCCGGCGAGCACGTCCCCGCTTCCGGCGCTCGCCATCCAACCGGGTCCTCCGTCCACACTGACCAGGGGCGCTGCGGCGCGGCGATGAGGGTGGTGGCCCCTTTGAGCAGGACGGTGGCGCCGGTGAGGCGGCAGATCTCGCGGGCGGCGAGCCCCGGGTGGGCCTCGACGCGCTCGCGGCTCCACCGACGGGTCTCCTGCGCCGGCGTCCCCTGATCCTCCAGCGCGATCAGCAGCGCGGCGGCCTCCCGGCGTGCGGGGTCAGCACTGCAGCGGCGTGCAGCCCAGATCCCTCGGTGAGGAGCTCGGGCCAGGATGCTCAGGCGCCGGCGTCGACGACGGTGGGGATCCGGTGGGCACTGCCGGTCTTGCCTGAGGGACCCAGGGTGGAGGCGAGTACGGTCCGCACCTCATCGGCCCTGGCGGTGTCAGCGGGGTCGATGCCCGGCCCCAGGACGAGCGCCTGAACGCGTCCGGCGGCGGGGACCACCTCGGGCGGGCGGCCAGGACGAGGTCCTCCACGCGCCTGGGGGCGGACAGGCGCACCATGCCGGCGCTGGCGCGCACCGCGCCGCTGGCGGCCAGGACGGCGGCGCCGGGTAGATCTCGCTGCCGGCCCACAGGCCGACCACGCCGCGGGTGTACTTGTGGTCACCGGGGCCCGGCTCGCCAACGGCGCGGGTCAGGTAGTCGCCCAGGGCGCCGTCGACGGGGCGGCGGGCCAGGGGCCGGCCTCGTGGGCGCGGGCAGCCCGAGGGGACGACTCGACGACGCCGCACAGGTGCCGGGCCGGGGGCAGGCACTGGCATCCCTTGAGGCAGGTGAAGGTGACGGTACGGTCGGCGGCCAGGACCGGACCATCCACCGTGCCGTCGTCGACGCCGGTTCCGCTGGGCAGGTCGACGGCGATGACGCGCAGCGGCGACGCCCTGGCCCCCGGCGGCGATGAGCGGGGCGATGAGGGCGGCGGCGTCAGGTCGCAGCGCCCCGGTGGCGCTGATGCCGGTGAGTCCCGTCCAGGACGAGTCCGCCGGACGAGGAAGGCTCGATAGCGGCCACGGCCCTCGGCGGAGTCCCTGGCCGGTTCCGTCGTCGCTGCGGTAGCCGGCGCCGTGAATGGTGACGCGTGGCTGCGGGGCCCTCCAGGGCGACGGGATGGGGGATGCTCGGTGGCGAGCACGGCGCTGACCGCGCAGCCGCTGTGGGCGAGCAGACCTCCGGCCAGGAGGGTGTCGGCCCCGCTGTCAGGCTGCCGCCGACTAAGAGGAGTACCGGGGCCCCGGAGATCCATCCGCCGGTCTGCGTCCCCGCCGTCTCACCTGCTCCTCCCAGCGGCGTCGCCGGGGACAGCGGTGAGGCTGGGGTGGCGGCCGACCCCCATGGGGCTCATCGAGGTCAGACGGCGCCGGAACCGGGCTGGCGGGGCCACCGCGGCGCCCTGCAGTGCCGGCTCCTGGCGCAGCTCGCGCAGCGTTGCCCGGGCCACCGCGTGGGCGGCGGCCTCATGTAGCGGTCGGTGCCCTGCGGTGACAGGGGCCTCCGCGGCCGCGATCTCCTGAGCGGGCCAGGCGCAGGTGGTGGGGTCGGTGACGTCGGGAACGCGGGAGGTCGTTGAGGTCACCATCCGTCCCATTGTCCTCCGCTCCGCTCTCCTCGCCCCTCCAACACGACTTTTGAGACAGGGCAGTTTCACAGAGCAAGACCTCACGGGTGGCCGCCGGTCCGCATTTGTCCGTCCGCGGCCAGGGCGCCAAGAAGTTGTCTCTTCCAGAATTGGGTGGCGCGTTCACCCTCGCGCTGCCCGCTCACCCGGCACAATGGCCGAGTGATCCGCGCTGTAGGGACCGACCTGGTTGATATCCCCCGCCTCGAAGGCTACATGGACCGGGTACCCGGCCTGCGCGAGCGGCTCTTCACCCCCGCCGAGCTGGCCGCCTGCCAGAAGCGGGCCGCCTCACTCGGGGCGCGCCTGGCGGCCAGGAGGCGGTTCTCGGCGTCCCTGGGGTCGGCCTCACGCCGAGCCTCGGGACTGGACGCGCCCCAGGGGTGGGAGTATCAGGACATCGAGGTGACCTCCACGCCCGGCACGCCACCGCGCCTGCGCCTGACCGGGGCGGCCGCGATGGCGGCGCGCCAGGCCGGCATCGGCCACTGGCACATCTCCCTGGCACACGACGGCGGTATGGCCCAGGCCTTCGTCGTCGCCCAGGCCGATCACGTCGACAACGACGACGACCTGACTCTGTCCTCTCAGCGCTCACAGGCCCGCACGAAGCAGCAGATCCGGTCCCTGCGCCCGGCCCTGCAGACGACGGTGCCGAGCCCGGACTGCGGGCTCGGCACCGTTGCGGGGCGAGTCGACGTCTCGGCGTCGGTCCTACTCGACGGTGACGGACTTGGCCAGGTTGCGCGGCTGGTCGATGTCCAGCCCCTTGGCCCCGGCCAGGGCCGCGGCGAAGATCTGCAGCGGGACCACGGTCAGCAGCGGCCACAGGATCGTGGGAGTGGCGGGCACCCGGATGATGTGGTCGGCGAAGGGCCTCGACGTCGGCATCCCCTCCTCCGCGATGACGATGGTGAGGCGCCGCGGGCCCGGATCTCCTGGATGTTGGAGATGACCTTGTCGCAGGACGGGCGGCGCGGGTGGGCACGATGACGAAGACCGGCAGCCCCTCCTCGATGAGCGCGATCGGGCCGTGCTTGAGCTCACCGGCGGCGAAGCCCTCCGCGTGGACGTAGGCGAGTCCTTGAGCTTGAGCGCCCCTTCCAGCGCCACCGGGAAGCCGACGTGGCGGCCCAGGAACAGGAAGGAGGACTTGTCCGCCAGCTCGGAGCCCAGCTCACGCACGCGGGCCTCCTCGTGGTCCAGGACGTGCTGGATGCGGTCCGGCATGGCGGCGAGGTTGTCCAGGTACTCGGCGACCCGTCGGGCCACTTGCTGCCGCGCAGCTGGGCCAGGTAGAGCCCCAGCAGGTAGCAGGCGGTGATCTGGGCGAGGAAGGCCTTTGGTGAGGCCACGGCGACCTCCGGGGCCGGCGTGGTGTAGAGGACGGCGTCGGCCTCGCGGGCGATGGTCGAGCCGTAGGTGCTGACGATGGCCAGGACCCTGCTGCCCTGCTCGCGGGCGTGACGCACGGCCCTGGATCGTGTCCATGGTCTCGCCGGACTGGGAGATGGCCACGGTCAGGGTCTTCGCTGACGACCGGGTCGCGGTAGCGGAACTCGTGGGCGAGCTCGACCTCCACGGGGATACGGCACCAGTGCTCGATGGCGTACTTGGCGACGTGCCTGGCGTAGGCGGCAGTGCCGCAGGCGATGACGATGATCTTGTCGACGCTGCGCAGGACGGCGGGGTCAATGCGCATCTCATCGAGCTGGAGCTCACCGCGCTCATCGACGCGGCCGCGCAGGGTGTCGGCCACGGCGGTGGGCTGCTCGTGATCTCCTTGTCCATGAAGGTGTCGTAGCCGCCCCTGACGGCTGCGGAGGCGTCCCAGGAGACCTCCCAGGTCTTGGGCTCGACGGCGTTACCGTCCTTGTCCCAGACGTGGACGGCGTCGGCGGTCAGCAGGAGGACCTGGTCGTCGTCGACCCTCGGCGGCCTTCTTGGTGAAGCGCGACGAAGGCGGCGACGTCGCTGCCCAGGAAGTTCTCGCCCTCGCCCAGGCCGATGACCAGGGGGCTGGAGCGGCGGGCGGCGACGATCGCCGCGGGGGCCAGGTCGGTGACGGCCAGCAGCGCGAAGGCGCCCTCGAGGCGGGCGGTGACGGCCTGCATCGAGGCGACCAGGAGGTCGGCGACCCGGCCGGGTCGGAGGCGGCGGACGGGTCCCTGGCGCAGACGGGAGGTGAAGTCGATGTCCAGGACGTGGGCGACGACCTCGGTGTCGGTGTCGGAGAGGAGCTCACGCCCGGCGGCCTCGACCTCCCCGCGCAGCGGGCGGAAGTTCTCGATGATGCCGTTGTGGACCACGGCGAGGTGGCCGGCGCGGTGGGGGTGGGCGTTGACCGTCGTCGGGCCGCCGTGGGTGGCCCAGCGGGTGTGGCCGATGCCCGCGGTGGCGGGGCCGGCGGGTGGCTCCAGGATGGCGCGCAGCCCGAGAGCTTGCCCCGCCTCCCTTGACGACATCCAGGCCGGAGGGGCCCACCAGCGCGACGCCCGCAGAGTCGTAGCCGCGGTACTCCAGACGGCCGAGGCCATCCATGAGAACAGTCAGGAACGGGAGGAACCAGTTTCACTCGGAGGGCCGACGTGGCCGACAATTCCACACATGCTCCGATCGAATCATGCCGGCGCGGCGTTGACAACGAGCGCAGGGACACGTCGATGTGATCTCGGCGTGATCTCAGCGTGATCCTCGTTCTCGCCGGTGCCCCACCGACGTCCCGAGGAGTCCTGTTCATTCCTCAGGGATTGTCCGCCGGGCGTCTTCATTTGCGACACTGTGTCAGTGACATCCGAGCTGAGCGACCCGAGCGACCTGGGCTTCCCGTGCGCCTCACCCTACATCGAGCTGGACCGGGACCAGTGGTCCGCCCTGGCGTCCTCGGCGCCACTGCCGCTGACCCAGGCCGATGTCGAGAAGCTGCGGGGACTGGGCGACCCCATCGACCTGGCCGAGGTCGACGCCGTCTACCGGCCCCTGACCGCCCTGCTGGAGGACCACATCGCCACCGCGCGAGCGGGCGCACCGCACTGGCGCCTTCCTGGGGGTGAGCGAGCCGCCCACGCCCTTCATTGTCGCGGTGGCCGGGTCGGTCGCCGTGGGCAAGTCGACGACGGCGCGCCTCATCGCCCACCTGCTCGCCCGCTTCCCGGACACGCCCCGGGTGGACCTGGTGACCACCGACGGCTTCCTGCTGCCCAACCGGGTCCTTGAGGAGCGCGGACTCATGGCCCGCAAGGGATTCCCTCGAGTCCCTACGACCGTCGCGCCCTGCTGGAGTTCGTCGCGGCGGTGAAGTCCGGCAGCGAGCGCGTCCAGGCGCCCGTCTACTCCCACACGGTTCTACGACATCGTCCCGGACCGGCACGTGACGGTGGAGCGCCCCTGACATTCTCGTGCTGGAGGGACTCAACGTGCTCCAGCCCGCCCCTGCGGGGGTCGCGGCCGGGGGCCCCGGCGCTGGCGGTGAGCGACTTCATCGACTTCTCGATCTACGTCGACGCCGACCCCGACGACATCCGCCGCTGGTACCTGGACCGGTTCCTCACCCTCAGCACACGGCCTTCACCCAGCCGGGCTCCTACTTCCGGCGCTTCGCCGAGATCCCCGACGACGTCGCCCTGGCCGGAGCGAACGAGATCTGGGAGAGCGTCAACCTGGTCAACCTGCGTGAGAACATCGCCCCCACCCGAGGGCGGGCCACCCTGGTCCCTGACCAAGGACGCCGAGCACCGCATGAGCGGGTCCTGCTGCGCAAGTCCTGAGCGCCCGTCCCCCGTCCTCGCGCTGAGACTCCAGTCGGGTGAGCTGCCTGGGGTGAAGTCATCAGCCGGTTCACCGGACATAGCGGACGCGGTCGCCCGTAGCCGCCTTGCCAGCCTTGGGCGTGCACTGCACGAGGGTCGGGTGCTACTGCGGGAGGGTTGGGTGTACTCCAGGTAGGTAGGACCTTCGTGCAGTGCGCACAACCCCTGGCCAGTAGATCCCCACCCTCGTGGAGTAGACCGCACCAGAAGAGGGACATGCCCGAACCGGCATCAGACATGCACCGTCAGCAACCCGAAGAGTCCAGTGCGGCACCCAGCGTTAACACCGTGGTGTCGGCACCGATTTTAATTTTCAGAAAACACTCCTATCCCACCCCTGCAACAAGGTTAACGAAGATCATCGACGGCCTTGATAAAAACCTCAGGCCGTTCAGAATGAATATTATGACCGCTTTTGACGTTGTCGACTAGAGTGTTACGAGAGAGAAGCGAGTGGACACGCGACGCGTCACGATCATCCATAGCACCGAGCAGTACCCCACGATCATCATAGTAGCCCCGCATATTCGACGGATGAGCAGCATGCAAAAGAATTGACGGACAGCGCACAGCCTTCAACATCTCCACCTGATCAAAACCTGCAAACCACGAGAAATCATAAAAGGTCTCACCAAATCGTAAGTCATAGGAGCCCGTACCATCCTGCAAGTTCGCCGTCAAGTCGAAGAACTCATTGACATGCAGCTCAGGAGGGTAGTACCAAAGACGCGGTATTTCGCCGGGATGACGCCTCATGTAATCGAGGGCAGGCCGCTTAACAAACACATCAAAGTTCTTTTTCCCAAGAACCTGCGCAAGATAGGTGTGCTCAAGCGAGTAGCGGGTGAAATTTCGTTCACCACCGTGCAAGAAATGATGCATGTCACGAAACCCGAGCCAGGCAAATGTCTTCTCGGCCCTTCCAGGTTCAGTCGCAAAGAATGGCGCATCCTCAATCAATAAACCAGTGACAAGCTGCGGAGCCTTGGCGGCAACGATGGTCGCCAACAGACCTCCCTGAAGAGTGACCGGAGATCAAGACTGGAGACTTGACAACGTGCTGGATAAACCACACGAAATCAACTGCATTCTTGATCGCCGTATAATCTGCCGGATTTTTACTCGATCCACCATGGCCATAACAGTCGACCGCAAACACGTGATAGCGTTGAGATAGCTCTCCGAGCACCGCACTATAGTCCCTCCATGTTGTTTGCTGACCGTGAACCAACATGAGCGGTGAACCATTGTTCGGCCCCTCACCATAGTGAATGATTGCACCGCTCGGCAACGTTACACGCCTTTCAACAAAACCAGCACGACGAACAACCGCCTCCGCAGCCCGATCATAGGTCATATTTCGATGAGCATAATAAGTCACACCTCCCCCAAGCAGGCCAAGCACGGCGCAAATGATTATCAGCACACGCACCCTCTTTCGCTTAGTTTTTCAGTATTGTCATGTGCCGCACGATGATCTCCCTCCACGTGACGAGCAGCCTGCACAAAGAACTGCGCATCCATCAAAGCGAGCCCCTGATCGATGTCGCCAATAAGCAGGAGCTCGTCACCAGCCTTAATGTTGAAAACCTTTCTGGCACGCACTGGAAGCGTGAGTCTCCCATCCTGATCGATCACAACGGTGCCAAATATGTATTTGCCGGGGCGATCGAGCATGGCAACAAATGAAGTGTCGCCGTTGACAAGATCGTCGATCGCAACATCGAACGCCTGCGCTAACCGAACACATGAGGAAATGTCGGGATTACCACCCGGAGCCTCCCACTTGGCAATGGTCTGCCGAGAGACGCCAACCTTGTTTGCCAATGCTTCCTGAGTCCAGCGATGCTTTTTACGCAAGGCGGCGATGTTACTACTAATCATGAATGAATGATAAAACGACACACTGTGGTCGTCAATCAAACAAAACAGACACGATGAGGTTTACATGTTAAAAATAGTGGCATCCACGCCTGTTTGAATCACACCAGAACCCGCCCTTCACCGATCCTGATCTGATGACCTTCCCGGGGCGGGCAGCCCTGGTCCCGGCCAAGGACGCCGAGCACCGCATGAGCCGGGTCCTGCGGCGCAAGTCCTGAGCGGACCTTGAGCACCAGACACTGAAACCGGTCTGAAACCGGAGGGCCACAGGCTCACGGTCATGACAACCCAGGCAACACCTACAGCTCCCATGAACGTCCTCGTCGTCGGTCTGGGGGTGATCGGGACGACGTACGGATACCTCTTTCAGAAGGCCGGTCACCACGTCGAGCACCTGGTGCGACAAAGCAGCACGAGGGCCTCAGTCAGCTCGCTCGAGGTCGAGATCCTCGATGGCAGGACTGACCCGAAAGGCTCGCTGACCCGCGACCAGTACACCGTTCATCACCGGGGACACACGAGCTACGACCTCATCGTGGTCTCAGTGCCGCAGGGCAGGATCGCCGAGGCAATGGCCGCCCTCCGTACGGGTGGGATCGAGGGACCCGTGCTTCTGTTCTGCGGGATTCTGGGGAGAACGCGAGGAGCTCGACCGTTTGATGGCCGGGCCGCGACGTCCTCCTGGGGTACCCGGTGGCGGGCGGGAGCATCACGGGGAGAACAGCTCACCCTGCTGCGTCTTCGACCACATCATGCTGGAGCGGCAAGACAGAGCCCGTTTCCCGGGCTACGAGAGGGTGGAGGCGCTGTTCGGCTCCTGCGGTGTCGGCTTCGAGCGCCCCCATGACATGCTCGAGTGGATCTGGCTGCATATGGCGATCAACGCCGGCGTCGGTGCCGTGGCAGCAATGTACGGCGACGTCGAGGACACGACGCGCGCCGCCGAGCAGCTCATGGGCTCTACCAGGATGCTCGCCCGGGTGGTCAAGGCGATCCGGGAAACATCGAGGATCGTGGCCTCGCGCGGCGTTGATCTGAGGCGCTACCGCGGCGAGATGCTCGCCTCACCGGCTGCCGACCGCCGTGTCCGCGCCCCTCATGAAGCGGATGTTCGCCAGGAATCTCCTCACCCGACGGATCATGACGCTGCATGGCAACACCGCTGACCTGTTGTTCGTGTGCCGGACCGTCTACGAGCAGGGCCGGGCCAACGGGATCTCTGCGCCCATCTTCTACAAGAGCTACGAAGCGGCCCGTGACAAGGCTGCCCGCCGTGATCAGCACCTACCTGACATGGTCCATGAACGGAACGAAACGGCGTGAAACCGAGTGGCGTCGCGGTGAAGCCGCTGTGAAACCGCCGGGGTCCAGCCTTGGCGGCATGGCAACACGAACAGCAAACGAATCGCTCTCACCGGGCGAGGCACCGGCCATCAGGACCGATGGCCTGACCCGCACCTTCGGCTCCTTCACCGCCGTCGACCGCCTGGACCTGGAGATCCCCACCGGCATCGTCTACGGCCTGCTCGGCCCCAACGGTGCCGGCAAGTCGACGGCGCTGCGCATGATCACCACCCTGCTGGCCCCCACCCGGGGCCGGGCGATGGTCCTGGGGCACGACGTCGTCCGCGAGCGCCACGCGGTGCGCGGCCTCATCGGGGTGACGGGACAGTACGCCAGCGTCGATGAGACGCTCACCGGCTCGGAGAACCTGCGCCTCTTCGGGCGCCTGCTGGGCCTTGGCCGACGTCGGGCGCGGGAGCGGGCCGACGAGCTGCTGGCCGCCTTCAGCCTGACCGAGGCAGGCGGCAAGCGGGTGAGCGGATACTCCGGTGGGATGCGGCGGCGACTGGACCTGGCGGTCTCGCTCATCTCCCGTCCCCCGCTCATCTTCCTCGACGAGCCCACCACTGGCCTCGACCCGCGTACGCGTGAGCAGATGTGGGACGTCATCCGTTCCCCTGGTGGAGGGCGGCTCGACGATCCTGCTGACCACCCAGTACCTGGAGGAGGCCGACCGTCTGGCTCACCGGGTCGGCATCATCGATGCCGGACGGCTCATCGCCGAGGGCACCCCGATGAGCCTCAGGGCGACCGGGTGGGCAGCAGCTCTCTGTGCTGACGCCGGCGACCCCTCGAGGACCAGGGGGCCACCGCGGCGATCATCGAGCGGGTGACCGGTCACGCCCCGGCGACCGTCGACCAGGGCACCCACCTGCAGGCGCCGCTGAGCGAGGCCTCGGTGGCCACCGAGGTGCTCGTGGCCCTGCGCGACGCCGGATCTGTCGCCCAGAACCGTCTCGGTGGACCGCCCCAGCATGGACTCGGTCTTCATGGCCCCTGACCGGGCAACCCACGAAGCACGATGACGCGGCCTCACCTGATGCCGCCGCGCCGTCGGCGCCATCACCCGCTTCCTCGTCCTCCCGTCCCGCAGACTCTCAGGAGCAGTCATGACCGTCCCCACCACCGCGACCGCACCGACCAGTAGCTCCCTCTCCCCCGGCGTCTGGCGTTTCAGCGAGGCCCGGCTCGTCCCGGACACCCTGACCATGGCCTGGCGCTCACTCATCACCATGATGCGCAACCCCGGGAGTTCTACGACATCCTCATCCAGCCGGTCATGTTCACTGTCCTGTTCGGCGAGCTCTTCGGCGGCGCCATCGCCGGCGACGTCAAGGCCTACCTGCCCACGATCGTCCCGGGTCTCATCATCATGAATGCCTTGACCACGAGCCAGAGCGTGGGCGTGGACCTGCGCGAGGACATGGACAAGGGCGTCTTCGACCGCTTCCGCACCATGCCGATGTCCCGTATCGCGCCGGTCCTGGGGCCCATGGTTCCGACGTGCTGCGCTACCTCATCTGCACCTCACTGACCGTACTCACCGGCTACGTCCTGGGCTACCGGCCCTGCCAACGGCTGGTCGGGGAACGATTGGCGCCATCGCCCTGGCGGCGGGCTGCGCCTGGGCCATCGCCTGGATCTTCCTCTTCCTGGGGACGGTCTTCTCCTCGGCCCAGGCGGTCACCTCCTTCACGGTGATCGTCCTGTTCCCGCTGACCTTCCTGTCCAACGCCATGGTGCCCACCTCGACGCTACCGGGCTGGCTCAAGGCCTTCGTGCGCCACAACCCGGTCTCGCACATCGTCGACGGCGGCCGGTACCCTGCTGGACGGAACAGCGGGCTCGGCTGGGACGTACGGGCCGCGATCATCGGCTCGCTCCCTGATCCTGGCCGTCATGGCTCCCCTGACGGTCGTGCGCCACCAGCGGCGCAACGCCTGAGCCGCACCTCAGACTCAGCCGACCTCGCCCGCCAGACGGCCGGCGAGGTCGGCGGCGTGAGCCACGAGCCCGCCGCGGTCCAGGGACCGAATCCTCCCTCGGCCTGCGCCAGCGCCCGGGCGTCCAGCCGCTCAGTGCGGCTGCGCAGGTAGTCGGGAGAGCAGGCGGCAGGTCTGGTTGGTGCCCACCGCCAGGGCGGTGGCGACCAGCTCGGCCCCCACTGCCCGCCAGTCGGAGCCCGCATCCTCAGCAGCCACGGCGGACAGGCCGACGGCCGCCGCGAAAGCCATGAGCGTGGGAATGTCACGCTGCCGTGGAGCCGGATCGGAGAGGATCTCGCGCAGCAGGGAGGTGGCTCGGGCACGGACGGCTCGGGCATCGAGCTCGACGGCGTCGTCGGGGCTGAGCTCGACGTCGGTGACCAGGCACATGCTCAGGATGTAGAGCTCCCACTGGGAGCCCGATCCCAGGATGGAGCGCCAGTTCCCGGCGTAGCGCAGGCTCACGCGCTGGATGAGGGCGGCGGTGCGCACGTTCCCGCGGGTGAGCTCCAGCTCACCGCGCACGGAGCGGGCGATGAAGCGCATGGGTTCCCGGCAGGTCGATCGGTTCCAGGCTCTCCAGCAGCCTGCCCGCCGTCTCGGGGCGCGGATCGAGGTAGACCGCGCAGTAGGCCCCCTCCATGTGCAGTGTCGTGCGGAAGAACTCGCCCCAGCTGGGCAGGACCCGTTCCAGGAGCACCTGGGCGCGCGAGCAGGCGTCGACGACCTGGCTGTAACGCCCCAGGGACATGAGCACCTGCAGCCGGTGGAGGTGCAGCTCGAGCAGGTGAATGCCGGCCAGGTCGTGGCCATGGAGCCGCCCCAGGAGGGCCCTCGATGGTCTCCCAGGGAGGCCTGAGGATCGCCGTCGTCCTCCTGCTGGGCGGCCAGGCAGCGGGTCGCCGCCCAGGCGACCCAGGGGTCGGCGTCGCCGGTCAGCTCGGGCCACTGCTCGTCGCTCGCACGCAGGAAGCGCCTGACCCGGCTGAACGGTCCCTCTCCGTCGAAGGAGGCCGGCAGCAGGAGCGGACCTGTTCGGGCACGTGGCTCAGGAGCCCGAAGAGGGTGACGCACAGGGCCAGGACGCTCAGGCCCGCCCTCGTTGCCGCGTGAGTCCTGGGCGGGTTGGACGGCGGGAGCGATGAGGCGCGCACCGTAGTCGGCGATGCGCTCATAGCTCCAGGTGACGCTCCACAGGCGCATGAGGGCGGCACCGATGAGGCAGATGGCGTCGCGCAGCTCCGCCGGCAGGTGATCCGTGCCGTGGCCGTCGGCCTGTGCCAGGAGCCGGTCGAGCTGTTGAAGGATGACGGCCTCATCGTGGGCGACCTGCCGGAAGAGGCGGTCGTGGCGGCGCGCCTCGGGGTGACGGGCGTCGCCGAAGTCGCCGGCGTCCACGGGAAAACGGATCTGGGAGCACAGGTCCACCGCCCACTGGCGCAGGGCCGCGCGGGCCTCGGCCTCGTCACCGGAGGCGGACAGCTGCTCCAGGGCGAAGTCGCGGACGGTGACGAGCATGTGGAAGCGGGGCAGGCCGTGGTCGCGCACCACGAGCAGGGAGTGGGAGACCAGGGCGTCGAGGAGGTCGGCGGCCTGCGCGCCGATGAGCGCCTCCGCGGGCAGGAGGGTGAAGCCGTCGGCGAGCAGGGCCAGCCGAGCCAGGGCGCGGCGTTCGGCGGCGTCGAGCAGGTTCCAGGACCACTCGATGACCGCTGTCAGGGTGCGCTGACGGGCTGGGGCGTCACGGGCGGCGGTGAGCAGATCGGGTCTGCCGGGCAGTCGCTCGGCGATCTGGCCGACCGACAGGCTGCGGGTGCGCGCGGCGGCCAACTCGATGGCCAGGGGATGCCCTCCAACCGGCTCAGGAGCTCGCCCAAGTCGTCATCGTCGATGACCTGGCCGGGGCGAGCGGCCAGAGCACGGGCGCGGAAGAGCTCGGCGGAGGAGGCAGCATCGAGGGCCTCAAGGCGGTGGACGTGCTCCGCGGCCAGGTCGACGGGGCGGCGCGAGGTCGCCAGGACGCGCAGGTCGGGGCAGGCGACCAGGAGCGGCCCTGATGAGGTCGGCCGCCCTCGCCGGCCAGGTGCTCGCAGTTGTCCAGCACCAGGACGGTTCCGGGCTGGGAGAGGGCGGCGGCCAGATCGCGGTGCGGGTCACCGTCGACGACTGCGGAGCCTCCGATCGCGTCGAGCACGACCCCTGGCCAGATCGGCTCCGGGTGACACCTCGGCGAGGGCGACGACGTAGACGGCGGGGCGGCGGCTGCGGGCCGCCACCACCTGGGCCAGGGTGGTCTTGCCGACCCCACCGGGGCCGGTGAGCGTCACCAGACGGTGGGTGCTCAGGGCCTTGAGAACACCGGTCACGTCCGCCCTCGCGCCCCAGGAAGTGCTCGGGCTCGGGCTGCAGGCCGTGGCGCACAGGGGCTCTCGGCGGCCAGGACGACCTCGTGGGCGGCGCGCGCGGCCGGTCCGGGCACGGCTCCCAGCTCGCGCAGCCGACGGCGGTACTGCTCGTAGATCTCCAGGGCCGCAGCCGGTGAGCGCACCCAGGACTCGGCGCGCATGAGGGCGGCCAGGACGGTCTCGTCGCCGCCGTCGCGCTGGGAGGCCTCACGCAGCAGGTCCACGGCCCGCTCGTGCTCACCGGTGGCCTCCAGGGCGAGCCCCCGGTCGCGGCGGGCCCCTCGGTCAGGGCTGCAGCCCGCTCCCGCAAGAGGGCCATAGGGGCGGCTCCTGCTCCACCGTTGTCATCGACCTCGTCGGGAACGGGCACCTGGGGCAGTCGGTCGGTGAGATCGAGGACCTGCTCCCACTGGCCGGCGGCGGCGCAGGCTCGGGCGCGCTCCGCCCGATACGACAGGTCCCGGACATCAGCCTCCGCCTCCGCCAGCTCCAGTCGGTAGCCATCGCCGCTGCGCTCGACGACGCCCTCCCCCACGACGGCACGCAGCCGGGAGACGACGACGTGCAGCGCCCGCAGCGGCCGGGCCGGGGCGTCGTCGGGCCACAGGGCCTCAATGAGGGCGCCGTCGCTCACCCTGGCGTCCTGGCTGCCGGCGAGCACGGCGAGCAGGTCAAGGCTCCTCCCGCTCAGGGGCCGGCCTTGCCAGGTCGGCGGCTCCGTCAGGAGAGCCAGGCGGTACGGGGAGGTCACGGGTCCATTCTCACCCATCACCGTGAGGCGGTGCTCCACATGCCGGGGCCGGTCGCGACGCCGGCCACCGTACTGGTGGCGGCGGCTGCGACCGGCCCCCGAGGGAGGAAACCGCCGTCAGCTCACAGGCTGAGGTTGTTCTTGACGGTGTCGGCCAGGGAGCGGGCGACGCGGTCGGCCTCCTCCTGGGTGGCGGCCTCGACCATGACGCGCACGAGCGGCTCGGTGCCCGAGGGGCGCAGCAGGACCCGGCCGGTCTCGCCCAGGTCCTTCTCCGCGGAGGCCACGGCGTCCTGCACGGCCTTGTTGGTGCTGGCGGCGCCCTTGTCGACGTTCTTGACGTTGATGAGGGTCTGGGGCAGGCGTGACGACGCTGGCGAGCTCGGCCAGCGTCTTGCCGGTGCGCTTGACGCGCGCAGCCACGTGCAGGGAGGTGAGCACGCCGTCACCGGTGGTGGCGTGGACGGTGTCGATGACGTGCCCGGACCGCTCGCCGCCCAGGGTGTAGCCGCCCTGGAGCATCCGCTCGAGCACGTAGCGGTCGCCCACGCCGGTCTGGACGGTGCGGATGCCGTGCTCACGCATGGCCAGGATGAGGCCGAGGTTGCTCATGACGGTCACGACGAGCGTGTCGGAGCCGAGAGTGCCGTCGGCCTTCATGCCGATGGCGAGCATGCCCATGATCTGGTCACCGTCGACGAGCTTGCCGTCGGCGTCCACGGCCAGGCAGCGGTCGGCGTCGCCGTCGTAGGCCACGCCCATGTCCGCCCCGACCGCCGTGACGTAGTCCCTGCAGCTGCTCGGGGTGGGTGGAGCCGCAGTTGTCGTTGATGCTGAGGCCGTCCGGGGAGGCGTTGATGACGATGACCCGGCGCCGGCGGCCCGCAGCGCGGCCGGACCCGACGACGGAGGCGGCGCTGTTGGAGGCGTCGACGACGATGCGCAGGCCCGGACAGGTCAGTGGCGACGGAGTCGACGAGGTGGTTGATGTAGTTCTGATCCGCGACGGTCTCCCCCTTGATGACGCGGCCGACGTCGGCGCCGGTGGGGCGGTCGTTGACCTTGCCCAGGAGGGCCTCGATCTCGTCCTCGACGGCGTCGGCGAGCTTGTAGCCGCCGCGGGCGATGAACTTGATGCCGTTGTCCGGGAAGGGGTTGTGGGAGGCGGAGATCATGACGCCCAGCTCGATGTCCTGGGTGGCCGTCAGGTGGGCGATCGCCGGGGTGGGCAGGACGCCCACGCGGGTGACGTCGATGCCGGAGGAGGCCAGGCCCGCGCTGATGGCGTGGTCGAGGAACCTCCGGAGGCGCGGGTGTCGCGGCCCACGATGGCGCGGGGGCGGCCGCTGCGTGAGCTCCGTGCGGCGGACGTGTCCTTGGTCAGGACGCGGGCCGCGGCCTCACCGAGCTGTACGGCCAGGGTGGGCGTGAGCAGGTCGTTGGCCAGGCCGCGTACGCCGTCGGTTCCGAAGAGACGAGCCATGGAAATCCTCCTGAAGGGTGACGAAACAGCACCATCCTGCCACGGGGCGCCGAACATCGGGGCCCAACCTTCGGCCAGCGCACAAGGTCTGATGTCCTGCGCCGACCCCGGCCCGGCGGCTCGCGCCCTGAGATCGCGCCCTCACCGCCGCGCCTCGGACGCCCTGTCGGCCGCGTATCGACTGATGCGGCGCCGCCCGGGAGGCTCCCCGCCACCCCTGACAGATGACGACGGCGGCCGCCCCGGGAAGGGGACGACCGCCGTCGTAGCGAGAGGGGAGGCCCGGCCGGCTCGGCCAGGACCTGACCCGATCAGCGCTTGGAGTACTGGGGGGCGCGGCGGGCCTTGTGCAGACCGGCCTTCTTGCGCTCCACGATGCGCGAGTCGCGAGTGAGGAAACCGGCCTCTTCAGGGTGGCGCGGTTGGCCTCACGGTCGATCTCGTTGAGCGCGCGGGCGATGCCCAGGCGCAGGGCGCCGGCCTGGCCGGAGACGCCACCGCCGTTGATGCGGGCGACGACGTCGAAGCGGCCCTCGAGGTCCAGGATGGTGAAGGGGGCGCGCACGAGCTGCTGGTGCAGCTTGTTGGGGAAGTAGTCCTCCAGGGAGCGGCCGTTCAGCGTCCACTGGCCGGTGCCGGGAACGAGGCGCACGCGAGCGACGGCCTCCTTGCGGCGACCCAGGCCGGAGCCGGGGCGGTGATGGACTGGCCGCGACCCGGAGCGGACTCTCGGTCTCGGTGGTGTAGCTGGAGGGGCGTTCTCCTCGTCCAGCGCGTCAATGTCGACAGTGGTCTCAGCCACGATATGTCCTTTGCTTGTCGCGGGGTGCCGAGCGCTGGAGCGCTTACTGGGCGACCTGGGTGATCTCGAACGTCTTCGGGCTCTGGGAGGCGTGCGGGTGCTCGGCACCCTGCGTAGACCTTTGAGCTTCTTGAGCTGGGCGCGACCGAGCTTGGTGTGGGGAACCATGCCCTTGATGGCCTTCTCGACGGCGCGCTCGGGCGGGTGGCCAGCAGCTCGCGGTAGGAGACGGCGGTCAGGCCACCCGGGTGGCCGGAGTGGCGGTAGGCGAACTTTTGTCAGCCTTGCCGTTGGTGAGAGCCACCTTGTCGGCATTGATGATGACGACGTAGTCGCCGCAGTCCCTCGTTGGGGGCGAACTGGGGCTTGAGCTTCCCACGGAGCAGGGTGGCGGCCTGGGCCGCGAGTCGACCCAGGACGACGTCGGTGGCGTCAATGACGTACCAGTTCTTCTCGACGTCGCCGGGCTTCGGTGTGACGTGCGCACGGGCGTTGCCTTCGTTTCTTTGGCGAGTGGGCACGCCGAAGCGCGGTGAAGCGTTCGCGGTTCGGCGAGACCACCATGGTCAGGTGAGTGGTCGGAGCACAGGCGATCCGGGGCGAGTGGGACGGCACCGCGGACACGCACACGTGTGCTGCACGACGATTGCCAACAGTACCGGGCGCCCCGCGGAAGGGTCAAAAGGTGCGGCTTCCCAGTTCCGTGAATCGCACCACGCGGCCAGGCGAGCCCCTGACCGCCGATCAGCAGCTCAGACGCCGGGTGGTGCGGGCCCGCTCGGCCTGGGCGGCGAGCTCGTCGTCGGCCGGGTAGGTGACCTCCTCCAGGGTCAGCCCGTGCGGCGGGGCGACGGGGGCGGCGCCCTGGCGCGTGCGGGCGTCCAGGAGCTCGCGCGGCCAGGTGACCGGCTTGCGTCCCTGCCCGACGGCCAGGCCGGCCCCCACCAGGGAGCGGACCATGGAGTGGCAGAAGGCGTCGGCGACGACGCTCAGGGTCACGAGCCCCGCGTCCGGCCCCGAGTCCGGCCCGGCCTCGGCCCGGCGCCACTGCAGGGTGCGCAGGGTGCGGATGGTCGGCACCCTCGCGGGGCTTGCAGTAGGACAGGAAGTCGTGCTCGCCGAGCAGGGCGCGGGCGGAGGCGTCCATGGCCTCGACGTCGAGCACATCGGGCAGCCACAGGACGGTGGCGCGCCGGGCGGGGTCGCGCGGGGCGGCGGCGTCGGCGATCCGGTAGGTGTAGCGGCGGCTCAGGGCGCCGAAGCGGGCGTCGAAGGCCTCCGGCACGGTGCGCGCCCCGGTGACGACGACGTCGCCGGCCCCGCGCGGCGTGCGCGCCAGGCTCTCCTGGGCCTCGCGGGCCAGGACGCCCGCCACCCGGGTGAGCAGGGCGGCCTCGGGGAGGCGCTGGGAGCGTCCGGGCAGTGCGGCCCAGGCCTCGGGGCTCACGTCGAGGTGGGCCACCTGGGCGGCGGCGTGGACGCCGGCGTCGGTGCGTCCGGCCACGGTGAGGCGGACGGGCTCACGCAGCACGGTGGCCAGGGCGGAGGTGAGGACCCCCTCGACGGTGCGCAGCCCGGGCTGGGCGGCCCACCCGGAGAAGAAGGTGCCGTCGTAGGCCAGGTCGAGGCGGATGCGTGGCATGCCCCCATTGAACCGCACCGGCTTCGCGCTTCCACTAGGCTCGCGGCCGTGAGCACAACGACTCTGTCCGTGGACTGCGGAGGCGGCGGCATCAAGGCCTCGGTGCTGGACTGCGAGGGCAACATCATCTCCCGCGCCGTGCGCACCCCTGACCCCCTACCCGCTGCCGCCGGAGAAGCTGGTGGAGACCATCGCCTCGCTGGCCTCCCCAGCTGCCGGGCGCGGACCGGGTGACGGTGGGGATGCCGGGCATGATCCGCCACGGGGTCGTCGTCGCCACGCCGCACTACATCACCAAGGACGGCCCGCGCTCCAGGGTGCTGCCCGACCTGGTGGAGGCCTGGGGCCGCTTCGACATGGGCACCGCCGTCTCCAGGGCCCTGGGAATCCCCTCCCTGGTCCTCAACGACGCCGAGGTCGCCGGGGCCGGCGTCGTCACGGGCCACGGCCTGGAGATGATCGTGACCCTGGGCACGGGCCTGGGCAACGCCGTCTTTCGACAACGGGGTCCTGGCCCCGCACGTGGAGGTCTCCCAGGGCCGGTGCGCTGGGGACCGACGTACGACGACCACATCGGCGAGCACGAGCGCCTGCGCCTGGGCGACGCGCACTGGTCGCGCCGGGTGCGCCGCGTCGTCGACGCCCCTGCGCCCCATGTACCTGTGGGACCGCCTCTACCTGGGCGGCGGCAACTCGCGGCGGATCACGGCGGCCCAGCTCGCCAAGATCGGCGACGACGTCGTCGTGGTCCCCAACGAGGCCGGCATGACCGGGGGCGCCCGCTGCTGGGACATGGCCCGCCCCTAACTCCCGTTACTCCGTCCGTCGCCGGAGCCCTCCCCGGAGCGGGTTCAGTCGAGCCGGCCTCCTCGAGGCACTCGACGCCGTCGACGCCGTCGAGCCCGGAGAGGGCCTCGATGAGGTTGACGGCGGGCGCTGCCCGTGGAAGCGCATGACGGCGTTCATGGTGCGCCCGTGCTCGCCGCGGGTCACCTCGGTCTCTCCAGGGTGGCGGTGAAGCCCGATACGGTGGCGACCTGGAGGATCCGGGCATGACGGCGCTGCCGATCTCGTAGTCGATGCGCACGGTCACCTCGCCGCGGCGGCGCTGCAGGCGCGAGGTGAGGGGCCCCAGGAACAGGACGACGATGTAGTCCAGCGCGACCGCCGTGGCCGCCAGGGGGATCATGCCCGCCCCGCAGGCCATGCCGATGGCGGCGCTGAGCCAGACGGTCGCGGCGGTGGTCAGGCCCCGGACGGTGTCGTTGTTGACGAAGATGACCCCGGCTCCCAGGAAGCCGATACCGGAGACGATCTGCGCGGCCACACGGCTGGGGTCCACCGCGACATCCGAGCCGGTGATCGGGGCGAAGCCGTAGGCGGACACCAGGGTGAACAGGCACGAGCCCAGTCCCACCAGGACGTGCGTCTTGACGCCGGCGTCCTTGTGGCGCAGGTGGCGCTCGGCGCCCAGCGTCAGGCACAGGACGAAGGTGGCGAGCATCGCGACGACCTGAACCCCCACGTGGTTCAGGCTGAACAGCGTGTCCACACCGACTCCCTTCCGTGTCGTCACCGTGCCTGTCCTGCCGGCCGCCGCCGGCCCCCTGCCGGCCCGCTGCCAGCACAGCGCCGATTCTAAAGGAGCCCCTGGCCGGGCGCGCCTTTGGTGATGTCTCCCCATCGCGGCGCCGCGCAGGCACCGTTTAGCGTGAGCACACCATCTTCCCCTGTTCCTGAGGCTTGTCAGACGTGTTGCTCTCCCCCTGCGCCGCCCCCGAGGGAGCTGCTCGCGCCGGTCGGCTGCTGGAGCTCAGTGAGCGCCTGGCCGAGTCGGGCCGTCGGGGGGAGGCGCTGGATGCCGCACGGGAGGCCTGCCAGGCTCTCCGGGACCTGGCCCGGCTCGATTCAGGCACGTACCTGCCCGATCTCGCCGAGGGGCTGTCCGTCATGGCGGACCGCCTGCGCGAGGCCCGCCACATGCGTGAGGGGGTTGCGGTCTCGCAGGAGACGGTCCGGCTCCGACGGCGCCTGACCCGGCACGACTACGACGCCCACGCCTCCGGGCTGGCGCAGGCTCTGTGCCGCCTCGCCGTCGACCTGAGCGCTTCCGGCGAGCTGCGTGACGCCCTGGCCAGCGCTCAGGAGTCCGTGGACCTCTACCGGAGCCTGCGCCGGGATGATCCCTGTCGACGACGAGACCGGGTTGGTTCAGGCTCTGGTCACGCTCGCCTGCTGCCTGAGTGAGTCCGGTCGGCCGAGCGCCGCTTTCGTCACCGCCCAGCAGGCCCTCACTGTCCGACGGCGTCTGGTCCGGGCCGATCCGGATGTGCACACGCGCCCGACTCGCAGCGGACCTGGCACGTCTGGCTCCCCAGGCTGCGCACGGTGGGCTATGTCGATGAGGCCCTCGAGATGGCCCGGGAGGCCGGGGTCTCTACCGCCGCCTCGATGAGGAGGAGATCGGTTCGTGCACCGGCGATCTTGCCGGAGCTCTGGAGGTGCTGGCCGCCTGCGGGGCCGCCGTCGGGCACCGAACCGAGGCCCTGGAGGCGGCCGAGGAGGCCGCTGCGCTCTACCGGGGACTGGCCCGCCGCACGCCGGCGCTCTCCTCGCCGAAGGCCGCCCATGCCCTGGCGACACTGGCTCGGCGCCTGAGTGACGTGGGACGGCACCGCGAGGCACTCGCCGCGGGCGAGGAGGCAGTCAACCTCGCTCGCGCTCTGGCCCACAGCGCCCCCGACAGCCATCTGCCTGACCTGGCCGACACCCTCACGGTCCAGGCCGCCTGTCTGCGTGACGGCGGCAGCCTGAACCGCGCTCTGGCTTCGGCGCGGGAGGCGGTCAGCATTCGACGCGCTCTGGAGCACAGCCGCCCCAGCACTGAGACCCCGGCCCTGGCTGAGTCCCTGTACGTCCTCGCCGTCTACCTGTACACGGCCGGGCAGCTGCAGGAGTCCTTCGCGATGGCCTGGGAGGCCATCGACATCTACCGGCAGCTGGTCCGTACCAACCCTGCCCCTCATACCGCCGACCTGGCTCGGGCGCTCAACATCCTCACCTTGAACCTCAGCCGGGCCGGGCGTGCGCACGAGGCCCTGGCTGCGGTGCAGGAGGCGGTCACCTTCTACCGGAGCCTGGCCCAGATCGATCCGACCGCCTACAAGCCGGACCTGGCGGCATGCCTGCACAACCTGGCCACGTGCCTGGGTGATGTCGGGGACCGCTCTGCCGCGCTGGCCGCGATCCGGGAGACGGCGGAGCTCCGTCGGGAGCTGGCCGAGCGCGACCCAGCGACGCACGCCCCGGCGCTGGCCCCGTGCCTGCACCGGCTCACCAAGCGCCTGGCCGAGGCCGGTCACCGAGGCGAGGCCCTGGAGACCGCACGGGAGGCGGTCGCCGCCTACCGGAGCCTGGCCCGCAGGCGCCCGGAGGACTTTCGGCCGGGGCTCGCCGGCGCGCTGCGAACCCATGCGTCAGTCCTCGAGTGGGCGGGCAGGGAGGCCGACGCCGCCCGCATCCGCCAGGAGAGCGAGGCCATGACGGAGGAAACGGCCTTGGAGGACTCCATCCGGGGATTCTGAGGGGCGGCACCGGCCCGGCAGTGCCGCGGTGCAAGCGCAGAGAGTGCGGAACGCGAAGCCGGGCGGATCGAGGACTGCGATCTGCGCCCAGGACGTACTTCTCCCCATACGACTGCGGCCCGCCCCCAGTGATCTGGAGGACATCGCAGTTCTCGTCGAAAGAAGTACGTCCCCGATCACGATGTCCGACGCACAAGGGTCCCCGATCTACCGGCCTGCCCTGAGTTTCCCGCTTGCCCCGTCAGCCCCACCCCATCGCGGGATACCTGGGTGGTCATCGTCTACTAGTGCGGGGAGTCAACACGGGCAGGCCGCATTCTCCTCTGGTGCGTGCCAGGCCCCGGCCAGTGCCGATGCCGTCGGCCACCATCTGCCGACTAACAGGGGAGGGCCGGTCACCATCAGGTGACCGGCCTCCCTGAGTTCTCGCTCAGAGCGTCAGCTCTGGCTCACTTCTCGACCTTCTGGGCGGCGGCGCCGCCGGCGGGGGCGAAGCCCGCGGCCTCGGCGTCCTCGGCGCTGGCGAACCAGACCTCGGCGACCGTGGCGTCGTACCAGCGCGAGCCGGGAACGTGGTACTTCATGGAGTCCTCGTTGCCCTTGACCAGGTGGTCGTCGTCGGGAGCGTCAGTGGCGCCCTCCTCGAGACGGACCGCGCCGGCGTACTCGGCCTTGTCAGCCTTGTCAGCCTTCTCGGCCTTTCTCAGCCTTCTCGGTCGTGGCCTCTTCTCGGCCTTGTCCTCGTCGGCGACGGCCTTCTGGGCGGCCTTCTTGGCGGTGGCGACCGCGTCCTCCACGATCTCCCTTGCGGGCAACCGGCTCCAGCACCAGGGAGATGACCGCCATGGGGGCGTTGTCGCCCTTGCGGGGGTCGTCTTGATGATGCGGGTGTAACCGCCCTCGCGGCCCTCGAACTTGGGGGCGAGCCCTCGAAGAGGCGGTAGACGGCGTACTTGTCCGTCACCTTCTTCAGCACGGTACGGCGGGCGTGCAGGTCACCGCGCTTGCCCTTGGTGATGAGCTTCTCGACGTAGGGACGCAGGCGACGAGCGCGAGCCTCCGTGGTCTTGATCGACTCGTGAACGATGAGCTGCGTGGCCAGGTTGGCGAGCAGGTGACGCTCGTGTGGGCGCTGCCGCCCAGACGGGGACCCTTAGTGGGCGAGGCATGGTTGTCTCCCTAGGTGAATAACGAGCCGGCTCAGGCCTGGGTCTCGTCGCTGAACGTGGGGTTGGCGTAGTCGTCGTCCGAGACGTAGTCGACCGGGGAGCCCTTGAGGGAGAGCCCCAGCTCGGCCAGCTTGTCCTGATCTCGGAGATGGACTTGGCGCCGAAGTTACGGATGTCGAGCAGGTCGGCCTCGCTGCGCGAGACGAGCTCACCGACGGTGTGGATGCCCTCGCGCTTGAGGGCGTTGGAGGAGCGGGCCTGCAGGTCGAGCTCGTCGATCGCGAGGGCCAGGTCCTGCTGGAAGGCCCTCGTCGATCGGCGAGGGGCCGACCTCGATGCCCTCGGCCTCGACGTTGAGCTCACGGGCCAGGCCGAAGAGCTCCACGAGCGTCTTACCGGCGGAGGCCAGGGCGTCACGCGGGTGATGGAGGACTTGGTCTCGACGTCGACGATGAGACGGTCGAAGTCGGTGCGCTGCTCCACACGGGTGGCCCTCGACGGAGTAGGGAGACCTTCTTGACCGGCGAGTAGATCGAGTCCACCGGGATGCGGGAGATCTCCGCGTTGGGGTCCTTGTTCTGGTTGGCGGAGACGTAGCTGCGGCCGCGCTCGACCGTCAGCTCGATCTCCAGCTTGCCCTTCTCGTTGAGAGTGGCGATGACCAGATCGGGGTTGTGGATCTCGACGCCGGCCGGCGGGGTGATGTCACCGGCGGTGACCTCGCTCGACCGGACTTGCGCAGGTACATGACGACCGGCTCGTCGTTCTCCGAGGACAGGACGATCTCCTTGATGTTGAGGATGATCTGGGCGACATCCTCCTTGACCCCGGGGATCGTGCGGAACTCGTGGGCACCCCGTCGATGCGGACGCTGGTCACGGCCGCCCCCGGGATGGAGGACAGCAGCGTGCGGCGCAGGGAGTTGCCGAGCGTGTAGCCGAAGCTGGCTCGAGGGGCTCGAGCACGAAGCGCGAGCGGCGGTCCTCGACCACGACCTCCTCGGTGAGCGTGGGTCGCCGTGCAATGAGCACGTGGTTTTTTTCGTCGCGGCGCCCGCCATATGACGCCGTTCCTCATGGTGGAGCAGCCGGCCCGACCGGGCCGGCCTTACTCCGCGTCCCGCCGTGGGGCGGAACGTGGTGAGACGACGACGCAGCAACCGGCTGCGCCGTCGTCCCCTTAAAGCTCAGACGCGACGGCGCTTGGGCGGGCGGCAGCCGTTGAAGGCCTGGGGGGTGACGTCGGTGATCGAGCCGACCTCGAGGCCGGCGGCCTGGAGGGAGCGGATCGCGGTCTCGCGGCCGGAGCCGGGACCCTTGACGAAGACGTCAACCTTCTTCATGCCGTGCTCCTGAGCGCGCGGGCGGCGGCCTCGGCGGCGAGCTGGGCGGCGTAGGGGTCGACTTGCGCGAGCCCCTTGAAGCCGACCTGGCCGGAGGAGCACTCAGGCGATGACGGCGCCCTGCGGGTCCGTCAGCGAGACGATGGTGTTGTTGAAGGTGGACTTGATGTAGGCGTGACCGTGGGTAACGTTCTTGCGGTCCTTGCGGCGCGTCTTGCGCGCGGCGGCGCGGGTCTTGGGAGGCATTCTTCCTTCTTCGTGATGAGGTCGTCACTGCGCCCTGCGCTGGGCGGGCGCGAGCTGCCGCTTACTTGGCCTTCTTCTTACCGGGCCACGGTGCGCTTGGGGCCCTTTGCGGGTACGCGCGTTGGTCTTGGTGCGCTGACCGTGCACCGGCAGGTGGCGGCGGTGGCGCAGGCCCCTGGTAGCAGCCGATCTCGATCTTGCGGCGGATATCCGCCTGAACCTCACGACGCAGGTCACCCTCAACCTGGTAGTTGCCGTCGATGTGGGTGCGGAGCCTGACCAGCTCCTCCTCGGTGAGGTCCTGACGCGGGTGTCGGGGTTGACGCCCTGTCGCCTTTCAGGGTCTCGTCCGCGCGGGTGCGTCCGATCCCGAAGATGTAGGTGAGTGCGATCTCGACTCGCTTCTCGCGAGGCAGGTCGACACCGGAAATGCGTGCCACGGTGTGGTTCTCCTGTGTGCTCCCGGAGGTCGTCACCCATCTCCTCCACCTCGCCTGGTGGCCCCGGCCTCCGAGAACGGGGGTTGCGGACCCGCGGTGCGGGTGCGCTGGGATGGGTGCTGGAAAGGGCCGTCCAGCTTACTGGGCGGCCCGGCGCCGGGGACTCAGCCCCTGACGCTGCTTGTGCCGCGGGTTCTCGCAGATGACCATGACGCGGCCGTGGCGACGAATCACCCTTGCAGCTGTCACAGATCTTCTTGACGCTCGGCTTGACCTTCATGATGTTCCTCCGCCGGCTCTGAGAGCCGACATGTCACTTGTACCGGTAGACGATTCGGCCGCGGGACAGGTCGTAGGGGCTCAGCTCCACGACCACCCGGTCCTCGGGGAGGATGCGGATGTAGTGCTGCCGCATCTTTCCGGAGATGTGCGCGAGCACGACGTGCCCGTTGCTCAGCTCCACCCGGAACATCGCGTTCGGAAGGGCCTCGACGACCGATCCCTCGACCTCGATGACTCCGTCCTTCTTAGCCATGTTCCTCCATCGGTGCTTTCGCTCGAGTTCACCCCGACGACGTCGCCGCCGGGCAGCCGCGGTCGCCGTTGCGCAGGCCCACCGCGGGCGGGTCCCCGTTGCCAGGGTCGTGAATGCGGCATGAGGGCATGCGTCATCGACGGACGCGCGTCCAGCGGATAACTTTACGGCAGACGGCCCGGGCTCCACCATGCCAGATGGCGCGATCACGCGGTGTTTCCTGACACACCGCAGGCGCGTGCGTCGTCGAGGACGCACCCCCGCAGCAGTCCCCGCCTCTGCGTCTCAGCCCAGCGCCTTGGGCTCGATGCCGTAGGGGCCAGGCCCTCGGCCCGCCGTCGGGCGCGGTGAGGACCCAGACGCCGCCGGGGACGATGGCTACGGTGTGCTCCCCACTGGGCGGCGTGGGAGCTGTCTCGGGTGACGACGGTCCAGCCGTCGTCGAGCTCGCGGGTGGCCGGGCTGCCGGCGGTGAGCATGGGCTCGATGGCCAGCACCATGCCGGGGCGCAGGCGGGGGCCGCGCCGTTTGACGGAGTAGTTGAGGACGTCGGGGGCCATGTGCATGCTCGTGCCGATGCCGTGGCCGACGTACTCCTGGAGGATCCCCAGCTCGTGGCCCTCCCGCTCGGCCACGTCCGCGACGACGGTCTCGACGGCGTCGCCGACCGCGTTGAGGCACAGCTGGCGCCCCGCGCCCCTCCCCTGCTGCAGCACGGGCGACGGCGGCGATGGCCTCCCACAGGGCCTGCCGGGTGGTGGTATCCACGAGCCGGTCGGTCTCGCTCAGGTAGTTACCGCCGACGACGGTGGTGAAGGCGGCGTCGCCGTGCCACTGAGTGCCGTCCTCGTCGACGATGTAGGCGCCGCAGTCGAAGGTGACCAGGTCGCCGTCGGCCAGGACCCGCTCACCGGGGATGCCGTGGACGACCTCGTCGTTGACGGAGATGCACACGGTGGCCGGGTAGTCGTAGTAGCCCAGGAAGTTGGAGTGAGCGCCGGCGGCCTTGATGACCCCGGCTGAGACGGCGTCGAGCTCGGCGGTGGTGATGCCGGCGCGCACCGCCTCGCGCAGGGCGGCGTGGATGTCGGCGACGACGAGCCCGGCCCGGCGCATGAGGCGAACCTGCTCGGGCGTCTTGATCTGGATCTGTTCGCGTGAGAGCACGGGTGCCTCCTGGGTCGTGTGGAGCGGGCTGGGCCTGGGGCTGGGTTCTGACCTCCCGTCAGGGACGGGGACGGGCCGGAGAGGTAGGCGGGTCGTCCGCTTGAGCAGACGACCCGCCGGTGAGCGTGGGCTTCAGGAGCCGGTGATGCCGCGGGAGGCGAGGGCTCCATGATGCGGCCGGTGACGACATCGATCTCGCCCATGCTGTCGACCTGACGAGCAGGTCGCGCTCGGCGTAGAGCTCGGCCAGCGGCGCGGTGGACTCGGCGTAGACCTCGAGGCGGCGGCGGATGACGGGCTCGGTGTCGTCGGCCCGCCCCTGCTCGCCGGCCCGCTTGAGCAGGCGGGCGACGACGGCCTCGGCGTCGGCGGTAATCTCGACGACGACGTCGAGGGCCAGACCCGAGGCCTTCAGCATGGAGTCGAGCTCGCCGACCTGCGCGGTGGTGCGCGGGTAGCCGTCCAGGAGGAATCCGTTCTCGCAGTCGGCCTGGGCGATGCGGTCGGCGACCATGGCGTTGGTGATGGAGTCGGGGACGTACTCGCCCTTGTCCATGTAGGCCTTGGCCTGGGTGCCGAGCTCGGTGGCGCCGGCGACGTTGGCGCGGAAGATGTCTCCGGTGGAGATGGCCGGGATGCCCAGGCGCTCGGCGATCCGGGCGGCCTGGTGCCCTTGCCCGCCCGGGGGACCGAGAAGAACCATGCGTGCGCTCATGACAAGAACCCTTCGTAGTGACGCTGCTGCAGCTGGGAGTTGACTTCCTTGACGGTCTGGAGGCCCACACCCACCATGATGAGGATAGTGGTTCCACCGAAGGGCAGGTGCTGAGCCAGGTCCAGCCAGATGACGGCGAGCGTCGGGATGAGGGCGAGGACCACCAGGTAGATGGAGCCCGCCGTCGTGATGCGGTTGATGACGTAGGACAGGTAGCGCACGGTGGGCTCACCGGCGCGGATGCCGGGGATGAAGCCGCCGTAGCGCTTCATGTTGTCCGCGATCTCCTCGGCGTCGAAGGTGATGGCCGTGTAGAAGAAGGCGAAGAACAGGATGAGGACGCCGTAGGCGGTCAGGTAGATCGGGCTCGTCTGCTGCAGGTTCGTCAGGATCCACTGCACCCACTTGCTCGCCTGATTGCCGAAGCCGGCGATGAGCTGGGGCATGGCCAGGATCGAGGAGGCGAAGATGACGGGGATGACGCCGGCGGTGTTGATCTTGACCGGGATGTAGGTGGTCGATCCGCCGTACTGGCGCCGCCCGATCATCCGCTTGGCGTACTGCACGGGAATGCGCCGCTGGGCCTGCTCGATGTACACGACCGCGAGGGTGGCCAGGAGGACGACGGCCACGATGATGGCGAAGTTGGCCGCCCCGTTGTTGCCTCCGGCGATGGAGAACATGTTGAGGGAACTGGGCCACGATGGAGGTGAAGATGAGCAGCGACATGCCGTTACCGATGCCGCGCTCGGTGATGAGCCTCACCCAGCCACATGATGAGGCCGGTGCCGGCGGTCATGGTGATGATGATGAGCAGCGGAGTGACGATCGAGTCGCCGGGGACGATGTCCTGCGCGCGCGCATCCCTGGAAGAGCTGGCCGCTCTGGCCGTGGCCACGATGGTGCTGGACTGGAGCAGCCCCAGGCCGATGGTGAGGTAGCGGGTGTACTCGGTGAGCTTGGCGGTGCCCGCCTGCCCCTTCCTTGTGGAGCTCCCTCGAAGCGGGGGATGACGACCCGCAGGAGCTGGATGATGATGGAGGCGGTGATGTAGGGCATGATGCCCAGCGCGAAGACGCTCAGCTGGAGCAGCGCACCACCGGAGAAGACGTTGACCAGGCTGAGGAGGTTCTGCTCCTGCCGGCCTCCCCTGATGCAGTACTTGGCGTTGGCCAGGTTGACGCCGGGCGCCGGCAGGATCGACCCGAGCCGGAACAGGGCCATGATGCCGAGGGTGAAGAGCAGCTCGCCCTGAGGTCTGGCGTTCTGAACGCCTGAGTGAACGCGCTGAGCACCTCGATCTCCTGTGGACTCGGGGTGGGTCTCGGCCTGCGGGCAGCAAGGCGGAGCGCAGGGGAACTGCGCCCGGCCCAGACTACTCCCGCCGAGCTCGCCACCTGGGCGCTGAGACGGGCTTGCAACGTGGCTGAGGTGCGGGTTTTTTCACGTCTCGTCCCGGTACGGTAGCCCGGGTGATCCAGGCACCTCGCCGCCGACGCGCAAGAGCCGTCCTGCGGTGCGCGCCGGCGGACGATGGACCCCGGCGGCCCAGGTTTCCCTGGACCGCCGGGGTCCGTGATGTCGCTCCGTCAGGCCGCGCCGTCAGGGGTGTCACCCCGTGCCGGGCGCGGCCCGACGGCGTTCAGCGCTGGCGATGGAGCCGCCGGCAGCCTCGATCTTCCTTGGCGGAGCCGGACCAGGCGTCGACCGTGAGCGTCAGGGCCACGGTGACGTCGCCGCCGCCGAGGACCTTGACGAGCTGGTTCTGCGAACCGCGCCCTTGGCGACGAGATCCTCCACGGTCACCGTGCCGCCCTCGGGGAACAGCTCGGCGATGCGGCCGACGTTCACGGGCTGAACTCGACCCGGTTGGGGTTGCGGAAGCCGCGCAGCTTGGGAAGACGCATGTGCAGCGGCATCTGGCCACCCTCGAAACCAGGACGGACCTGGTAACGAGCCTTGGTGCCCTTTGGTACCGCGACCGGCGGTCTTACCCTTGACGCCCTCACCACGACCCACGCGGGTCTTGGCCTTCTTGGCGCCGGGGGCGGGACGCAGGTGGTGCAGCTTGACGACGCGCACCTTCTCCTCCTGCGTGTTCTCGGTGTCAGCCATCTCAGACCTCCTCAACGGTGACCAGGTGGTGCACCGTGGCAATCAGGCCGCGCACGCTGGGGCTGTCCTCGCGCACGACGGACTGGCGGATCTTGCGCAGACCCAGGGTCTTGAGGGACTCGCGCTGGCGGTGGGTGCCCCCGATGCCAGAGCGGACCTGAGTGACCTTGAGCTGCTTGGTCATCTGCTTCGATGCGGACCCAGCCATCACGCACCCACTCCTTCAGCGGCCTTCTCGGCCTCCCTGCTCTCAGCCTGAGCGCGCTTGTCGGCCCTCACCCTCGGCGCGGGCCCGCAGCATGGACTGCGGGGCGACGTCCTCCAGCGGCAGGCCACGGCGGGCCGCAACGGCCTCCGGGCTGCTCGAGCTGCTTTGAGGGCGTCCACCGTGGCGTGCACGATGTTGATCGCGTTGGAGGAGCCCAGCGACTTGGACAGGATGTCGTGGACACCGGCGCAGTCCAGCACGGCGCGCACCGGGACCACCGGCGATAACACCGGTACCGGGGACGCTGGCGCAGGAGGACGACTCCGGCGGAGTCCTCGCCCTGGACCAGGTGCGGGATGGTGCGGCGGATCATCGGGACGTGGAAGAAGTTCTTCTTCGCGATCTCGACGGCCTTGGCGATGGCGGCGGAACTTCCTTCGCCTTGCCGTAGCCCACGCCGACGGTGCCCCTCATCGTCACCGACGACCACGAGGGCCGTGAAGTGAAGCGGCGGCCGCCCCTGACGACCTTGGACACGCGGTTGATGGTGACGACGCGCCTCGATGTACTTCTGAAATAGTCGTTAAGCCGCGACCACGGTCGCGGCGGTCGTTGCTGTGGTCGCGGCGGTCGCGGCCCTCGCCCCGGCGCTCGTCGTTCTCGCGCTGGGCCGAGCCGTCGGACGACGCGGACCTGTCTCGCTGCGGTGCAGCCATCAGATGTTCCTCTGCTTTCTCGTCGTCTTAGTGCTCACAGCCTTCAGGCCGCCCTCACGGGCGTCTCGGCGACGGCCGCGACACGGCCGTGGTACTTGTTGCCGCCGCGGTCGAACACGACTGCCTCGATGCCCAGCGCCTTGGCGCGCTCGGCGATGAGCCTCGCCGACCTTGTGGGCGGCGCCCACCTCAGGCCCCTCGACGCTCCTTTGGCGGCCTCCTCCAGGGTGGAGGCGGCGCACAGGGTGTGGCCGATGGTGTCGTCCACGACCCTGAGCCACCATGTGGCGGTTGGACCGGGTGACCACCAGGCGGGGACGCTCGGCGTGCCGGAGATGTGCTTGCGCACGCGCTGGTGACGGATCTGCGGGCGATGGCGCGGGGCTGCCTTGCCCCTCTTGATCGAGTAAGCCATGGTCACTTACCAGCCTTTTCCGACCTTGCGGCGCACGTTCTCGCCGGCGTAGCGCACGCCCTGCCCCTTGTAGGGCTCCGGCGGACGGATCTTGCGAATGTTCGCCGCGACCTCGCCGACCCTGCTCCTTGGAGATACCGAGACGGTGATCTTCAGGTTGCCGTCGACCGTGAAGGTGATGCCCTCGGGGGCTCAACGGTCACGGTGTGGAGAAGCCGAGGGAGAGCTCGATGCCCCTGGCCCTTGGCGGCGATCGCGGTAACCGGTGCCGACGATCTCGAGCCTGCTTGAGTAGCCCCTCGGTGACGCCGATCACCATGTTGTTGATGAGGGTGCGCGACAGTCCGTGGAGCGAGCGCGAGCGGCGCTCGTCGTCGGGGGCGCGTAACCAGGATGGAGCCGTCCTCCCGGCGGGTGACGCTCAGGGGCTCGCTGATCGTGCGGGACAGGGTGCCCTTGGGGCTCTTGACCGTCACGTCCCTGGCTGTCGATGGTGACGTCCACTCCGGCAGGAACCGGAACGGGGAGCCGTCCACGAGACATGGTTTTCTCCGTTCCTTCTCTTACCAGACGTAGGCGAGGACTTCGCCGCCCACGCCACGCGACTCGGCCTGCTTGTCGGTCAGGAGGCCGGAGGAGGTGGACAGGATCGCCACCCCAGGCCGCCGAGGACCTTGGGCAGGTTGGTGGACTTGGCGTAGACGCGCAGGCCGGGCTTGAGATCCGGCGCAGGCCCTGGATGGCCCGCTGGCGGTTGGCTCTGTACTTGAGGCTCAGCGTGAGCGTCTTGCCGACCTCGGCGTCCGTGACCCTCGTAGCCGGCGATGTAGCCCTCGGCCTTGAGCATCTCAGCGATGTTCACCTTGAGCTTGTCTCGACGGCATCGACACGGTGTCGTGGTAGGCGCTGTTTGCGTTGCGCAGACGGGTCAGCATGTCTGCGATGGGGTCTGTCATTGTCGCGAGTGGGCCTTTGGCCCCTTCCTCGTCGTGGTTTCAGCGGACCCTGCGACGTAAGTTCTTACCAGCTGGACTTGCTCACGCCCGGGAGCTCGCCGCGAAGGGCCATCTCACGCAGGCAGATACGGCACAGGCCGAACTTGCGGTAGACCGAGTGCGGGCGTCCGCAGCGCTGGCAGCGCGTGTAGGCACGGACACCGAACTTGGGCTTGCGGTTCGCCTTTCAATCAGTGCGGTCTTCGCCATCTCACTCTCCTTGAAGGGGAAGCCGAGCCGCTTGAGCAGCGAGCGGGCCCCTCGTCGGTCTTGGCCGTGGTCACCACGGTGATGTCCATGCCGCGGACGCGGTCGATCTGGTCCCGGTCGATCTCGTGGAAGACAGCCTGCTCGGTCAGACCGAAGGTGTAGCTGCCGTTCCCGTCGAACTGCTTGGGGCCCAGACCCACGGAAGTCGCGGATACGGGGGAAGCGAGATCGAGACCAGGCGGTCCAGGAACTCCCACATGCGGTCGCCGCGCAGCGTGGAGTGCGCGCTGATCGGCATGCCCTCACGCAGCTTGAACTGCGCGATGGACTTGCGGGCCCGGGTCACCTGCGGCTTCTGGCCAGTGATGGCGGCGAGGTCGCGCACAGCGCCCTCGATCATCTTGGAGTCGTGGGCGGCCTCGCCCACACCCATGTTGACGACGACCTTGACGACACGCCCGACCTCCATCACGTTGCCGTGCTGGAACTCCTTGAGCAGGGCGGGCGCACCTCGGCGTACTTCGTCTTGAGACGGGGGTGGTCTTCAGCCATGGTCACAGGTCCTCCCCTGCTCTTCTGGCGTAACGCACGCGGACGGTGCGCTTGCGGGTCGTCGGGACGCACGCCCTCCTCGACGCGGGAAGCCCACGCGGGTGCGCTTCTTGGTCTTGGGGTCGACGAGCATGACGTTGGAGGCGTGGATGGGCGCCTCAACGGTCTCGATGCCGCCGGTGCGGGCGCCCTGCTGGGACTGCCCCACCTTGGTGTGCTTGGTCACGCGCTGGACGCCCTCGACGATGACACGGTCAGTGCCCTTGAGGACCTCCAGAACGCGGCCGGTCTTGCCCTTGTCCTTACCGGCGATGACGATGACCTGGTCGCCCTTCTTGATGCGTGCCATGTTCAGATCACCTCCGGGGCGAGCGAGACGATGCGCATGAACTTTTCTCGCGAAGCTCACGGCCGACGGGGCCGAAGATGGCGTACCGCGCGGCTCCCCATCGTTCTTGAGGATGACGGCGGCGTTCTCGTCGAAGCGGATGGGACGAGCCGTCGGGACGACGACGCTCCCTGCGGGCACGCACGACGACGGCCTTGACGACCTCGCCCTCTTCACGTTGCCGCCGGGAATGGCGTCCTTGACGGTGGCGACGATCGTGTCGCCGATACCCGCATAGCGCCGACCCGATCCACCGAGAACACGGATGCAAAGGATCTCCTTGGCACTGGTGTTGTCGGCGACCTTCAGTCGCGACCCTGCTGGATCATTGAGTGTTCTCCTGTCGTCGAGCCGGTTCTCAGGAAGCTCCTGAGCCTGGCCGAACGTTCTTCTGGTCTTGCACACGTCTCCCCGGCCACAGGCCGCACGAGGCTGACCCAGGGATAGGGGATTCTGCGATACGCTGCCCCGACAGACACAGGCGCAGACCGCACGAGGTCTCGCCGGGCGCACCGAGGGCGCGCGCAACCCATAAGCCCTAGTCCAGCCGCCGCATCACGCGGAACCTGAGATGACCAGCCCGCCCTGTGCCTTTGCTCACCGGCTTTTTCCCGGGCCTCCGACGCCGACGCTCGAAGCACCCGGTCGGCCCATCGACCCCGGCTCGACGACGTACCCTGCCCGCCGAGGACTGCGTTGTCCTCCAGACGACTGGAGGCGCGACCGTCGTCCCTGTGGAGGTCAGGGACGTCCCCGTCGCAAACCGCAGTCCCCGATCCGCCTGCCTGACTGTCGGCCGTGATTGATAGGACCCGCTGTCAGACGCGACGCCGCAGCCTCCCGGGTGGGATGCTGCGGCGTCGGGGCCGGCTCGACCGAGTCGAGGGCGGCGTTCAGCCGAGGGTCACTTGGCGCGCCTCGAGGATCTCCAGGAGGCGGAAGTGC
>BNJU01000717.1_pt1 | contig 57304 bp, 62 predicted proteins | sample 8539281 | NCBI WGS metagenome assembly BNJU01 (sample SAMD00202456, study PRJDB9452) | human saliva metagenome | isolation source: human saliva | place: Japan
GCTTAAGAAAAACTTTTCTTTCTATCCCTCAATTCCGCAACATTATTCCTTGTGAGGTACTTTTTTATATTGAAGTGACATTTTGGGCTTTATCCATTGATTTGGGAATTTTCCGGAGTTCTTGGTTCTTGCATAGGCATAAAATCCCCCACCCAAACCAATGGGGAAGTATGATAACTACAAAGAAATACAGTTTATTCTATGAAGATTTCAGCGTAGTAGGTTTTATTTGTATATAGGTTCAGAACGTTCTGTCTTCCAGTTCGCACCCATTTTGCTGGCACGCTGACAAAATGTAGGATAAAGGCTTTCAGCCTGCTTGTCTTTTTCAACGGCTTGACCTTTTCGCTGATATGACGGACGAGATAGAGATAGAAGTTCTTCAGCATGGCGGTAACCATCATGAAAACCATGTTCTCAGCCATAAAGGAAAAGGGCAGATGTGCCCAGCCGAAATCATTGTTCTGTATGTCGAAGTTCTTTTCGCTTGCTCCACGCTCATTATAAAATGTAATGATGTCTTTCTCAGTAGATGTCCAGTTATTGGTGAGGATACAGCGGTATGTGTATATTACTCCGAACATATCCGTCTGTTGCTTGCCATCCTTGTCTTTCAAGGGACTACGCTGTACGACAAGCCTGTATGACCTTCCTTCTATTAAGTTGTCCATATTGATGGATGTGACATCGCATTTCTCATAGCCAAGCTCAACGCTCTTCCATTCTTTTAACTGTCGGAAGTTCTCATAGCGACTGCCACAGTTGGTAGCACGTATATAGAACGTGTTGCAGCGCTGCTCTACGGTTTGGATGATTTCCTTTGAGAACGACCCGCAGTCAGCACGGAAACGCTCTATCACCACACCAAGTTCAGAGGTCACACGGTCCATAGTGCGACGGAGCGTATCCTCCTGATGGAATTTTACATTGGTATTCCCATCACGGTTCTCACCTCCGACTATGATTCCCCAATGGGAGCTCCATCCTGGGAAATAACCATGATCCCTGCTTGTAAGAATACTTTTGCATCGAACTTGTGGGCCGGAATAAACTGGTGGTCAAAGTCCAAGTCAACATGGCTACCCACCTTTATAAGCCCCATCCTCCGTATCATTCGTAAAAGTAAGGTATTCAACTTTTCTGCCGTATTGAAACTATACGACTTGTCGGAGGTCTCGCTCTTATAGACAATATTTTTCTCGGCAAGCTCCTTTAGTCCGCGCCCCACAGTGTCGGCACTGGGTAATAGCGTATTAGGTCTCTGCTTGAACTGTCCAATAAGCGCATTGATGTCCTCAAGGCATTCTCCACCACAAAGGTAGCTGAAGAAGAGAGAGCCGAAAATACTTCCATGGCTGAATGCTTTGCCACTACGTCCACGTTTGCTCAATACTGATTCGGTAAGTTTTTTTCAAAGCCCAACTTTGAGAAAACGTCCATAATGTGATAAATCCCACCGAAAGAAGTGATATTCTCGTTTTTAATTGCTACCTTTGTCATGTCAGTTTTTTGCTTACTTGTTATGTTTGCAGCACCAAGATAGGTGAAATTTCTGACATATCCAAGTGTTTTGAGAACTTTATTTCTCAGACACTTGGAGTTCTTACAAGAATTTATGCTACGGAATTAAAGGCTATCATAAACAAAAACATTACATTTTAAACAAATATAACATCTACAAATATACCAAGAAAAGCAAGTAAACCTATATTGGGACAGTAGATTTTTAGTGGGGATAGGCATATATTTTGGCAAGCCTAAAAAGAAAGAAACTTTTATCTACAACTCCTCTTAAGTTAGCCCTAAATAGTTTTATTTTTGCATTGAAGGATTCGGCAGCAGCGTTTGTAGATCTGTTAATATAAAAGTTAAGTATGTCTTCGTAATGCTCGTAGAAAGTTGCAGCAATGACATTAAAGGAATGAAAGCCAAACTCTGCGACGTTATTATACCATTTTGCCAATGATAGTCTGGCTGCATCTTTGATAGTATTCTTAGCAAAAATCATTCTTAGCGAATGTGATAAACCGTAAGCCTTCTTAATGTCAGGATATTCTCTAAACAGTATTTTGGCTCTTAGCTTCTGTTCATCAGTCCATTTCTCTGATGATTTGAACAACAGGTACCTACTTCTTACCAGCAGTTCACTACGTGTATCTCCATTTTCAAAAGTCTGTGGTTGATACGCTATCTTTTCTAACTTCGCATTCTCTTTCTCGTCATTTGCTTGCTGTAAAGCTGCCCAGCGATACTCTATTCTCATCTGTTGCACGGCATCACTTGCAAGTTTCTGTATATGAAAGCGATCAATCACTCGTTTAGCTTTTGGAAAACAATGCCTTACAATCTTACGCATACTATCGGATAAGTCCAAGGTGACCTCTTCTACGGCTTCCCGTTTCTTTTCATCTATCTTATCCAATACCTTGCAGACATCCAAGGATTTGGTTCCAGCAACAATGCCTACAAGACATCCTTGCTTGCCGTGTTTGTCCCTATTAGTGATAATCGTATAGAGTTCACCATTGGACAAGGATGTCTCGTCTATTGCTATATTCTTACCAATATTATCCTCAAAGAGAAGCCACTTCTGAGCATGAGACAACTGATCCCAGGACCTGTAACCACTTAGTGTTTCCTTGTATTGTTTCTCAAAACTACGTCCATTGATATGATAGAATTCCTCAAGCGTACGGCAGGTCACTGGGGATGTCTCCATACGTTTCTTTTAAAAAAGCTCCGAACTCTTTGGAATAACGAGTGCCGGAGGCTGTAATATCTATCTGCAAGGGAAGAGAAACTCTTACCTGTACGAATATCTATCCAGCGACGTCGACGAAGAACCAAAATAACCTTATGGTCACGAATCGGAAAGTCCGTCACCTCGACAGCTTCCATAAAGCCTTTTGACTCAAAATGAAGATCATCGGAAAGTTCTTTCTCCATCTTCTCATCAAGATAAATACGTAACAATGAAGTATCAGACTCTATCTTAACAACAGAGAAATAATGTAATACATCACTGGGTAAAAACGAATTCGGCTAACTGATATAGATATTTTTTTCTTCCATGATACAAAGGAAAGAAAAAAATATTAATTAGAAAAATTTCCCCACCTTTTTTTCTACTGAGCCCCTATATTAGTTCATCTATCCGCAAAAACAATAGGGAATCTTTAACATGTTAAAACAATCACAAAAACTTTATACATTCTTCCCTAAGTTCATAAACAAAGTCAAATAAACCGAGAAACTTCCATAAACAATAATCGGATTAAAGTCTATTGACTCTAACCCGATTCTTTTATATTCTCTCAATTATTCTTTCTTAACTACATGCGAATCGCGCAAGAATAAGTCTGTTTCTGATTTATGCCAAACAGTTCACACGACCTATATTGTATTCACGGATGACATTTGTCATATAATGAAACATCTTACGCATAAGACTCATATTCTTTACTTTCTCTTTCATAACGTTTCCTTTCCTCTATTGAGTTATACAATCTTTTTACCTATGCTCCTATTGAGATTGAAGCCCTTTCAGTGGCTACCTCTTTGTTATCCTTTTGAGGTGCCGTTTGTGTTGTTTTTGTGCTTGCAAAGTTAGTACACTTTCCAAAATCTCACAAAGGAAACTTACACTTTCACTTTGTTTTTCTATTAAATTTTGACCTGCGTCAATAAGATTGACACGTATCAATCCCGCTATTTGACATATATCAACCCATGCGTGCCTTTATATCAACATCCTCTAAAACGAATATATTATAATAAAAAAAGAAGACGGAAGACAAGTATCACATTTTTCTTTTCTTATCTTTTGCACTATGAACACAAACGAAAATCATAGCTTTCGATTACCTGCAGAGTGGGAACCACAAAGCGGAGTTATACTGATATGGCCGCATGAAGATACTGATTGGCGTCCTTATCTTGAGGAGATTACTGAAGTTTATCTCCAGATGGCAGATGCTATTACCCGGTACGAAGCATTGCTTATCACAGCACGTGATACAGAAATGGTAAGTTCCTTTACTGAAGGAAAAGGCTGACAGAGGAACAGATGAAACGTGTAACGCTCTTTACTTGTGACAATAATGACACTTGGGCACGAGACGTTGCACCGATTTCGCTCATAGCAAACAAAGCATCGAAAGATAGTTCCCAGCCCCTTCGTCTACTCGACTTCTGTTTCAATGGATGGGGTGAGAAGTTTGCAGCAGAAAAGGATAATAGAATCAACCGTCAGCTTCACGAGGCAGGACTCCTCCAAGGAGTATTGGAAAGCCACAAGGATTTTGTATTGGAGGGTGGTTCGATAGAGAGCGATGGAAGCCATACACTCTTTACAACAACGAGTTGTCTGATGGCACCACATCGTAATCAACCTCTCACACAAGAGGATATAGACAAGCAATTACGCCTATTCTTCCCAAATGTAGAGAGAGTTATATGGTTAGATTATGGTCAGTTAGCAGGCGATGATACAGACGGACATATTGATACTATCGTACGTATCGCACCAAATAACACCTTATTATATATAGGGTGTAACGATAAGGAAGATGAGCATTATGAGGACTTCCGACTCTTAGAGGAACAGCTAAAACAGCTCCGCACACAGAAAGGTGAGCCTTATCGCCTACTTCGTCTCCCTATGCCTGACGCTATCTATGATGATGACGAGCGTTTGCCTGCAACACATGCAAACTTCCTTATCATCAATGGAGCTGTACTTGTTCCAACCTACAACCAACCCGAAAAGGACAAAGAAGCTTTGGACACAATTCAAGAAGCTTTCCCTGATCGTGAAATCATAGGTATTGACAGCCGTACTATTATTAGACAGCATGGTTCCATACACTGTCTGACAATGCAGCTACCAGCAAACGGATAAAACCACTCTTCGTTTGAGTTGATAAAAGATGGAATAGTAATAAAAGAATACAGAACAATAAACATAAACAGGGCTAACACCTTTATTATGAGAGAACTTAAAATAGGCTTCCTGCAACAACATAATGTTGAGGATATCAAAAACAATATAGAGCGATTGGCTGAGGGAATTACAAACTTAGCACAACGTGGTGCGGAACTTGTTATCCTCCAAGAACTGCACAATTCACTTTACTTCTGTCAGACGGAGGACGTAAACAAGTTTGACTTGGCTGAGACAATACCGGGTCCCTCTACTGGCTTTTATGGTGAGTTGGCACGCGAACTGGGTATTGTCATCGTGACATCACTTTTTGAGAAACGTGCACCAGGACTTTATCATAACACTGCCGTAGTGATAGAGAAGGATGGTAGTATTGCTGGTAAATATCGCAAGATGCATATTCCAGATGACCCAGCTTACTATGAGAAGTTCTACTTCACACCAGGCGACCTCGGATTTCATCCAATTGATACAAGCGTAGGACGCCTTGGTGTACTTGTTTGCTGGGATCAGTGGTATCCCGAAGCAGCCCGTCTAATGGCATTGCAAGGTGCAGATATGCTTATCTACCCTACAGCTATTGGCTACGAGAGTAGTGATACGGACGAGGAAAAACAGCGTCAGCGTGAAGCGTGGACAACTGTCATGCGTGGTCATGCTGTTGCTAACGGTTTGCCAGTAATCGCTGTAAATCGTGTCGGTCACGAACCTGACCCAAGTGAGCAAACTCAAGGCATCCAGTTCTGGGGAAGCAGTTTTGTTGCTGGACCACAGGGAGAACTACTCTATCGCGCTTGTGACAACGATGAGGACAGTGTTATTCTCAGCATCAACCTCGACCATAGCGAGAATGTACGCCGTTGGTGGCCTTTCTTGCGTGACAGAAGAATCGATGAGTATGGGGAGATAACTAAAAGGTTTATAGATTAAAACCTTCGCCTAACTCTTCCGAAGGAGGGAAAAGCCCCACCACTCTCCAGAATCAACGGTCACTCACTGAAGGGAAGTAATGAGAGAGGGAGTCTTAACGGAATAAAAGATTCTCTCTTTATTAATGATTACAGCTTGATAGGACTTAAATAAGGTTCATCCGACATTTCGAGTGATGAACCATAAGCTCTTATATTCATATAGTTACGAAGTAATAGCCTCCACTAAAAGCCTATAAAAAGCCATTTTATAAAAACAAAAAATCATAATTCAAGCTTTTCTAAAGTCGGCGTTGCCGAACTGCTGTGCGACATCGTTAAATCCTTTTATATAAAGCTGTTATTAATGGAGATATGATGCCATTTGCTCATTTGCATTTAATATCGGAGTTGGAAGAGGATTTCCTTCTTCCGAATTTTTGAAAGAACTAAATAAAGGGCACTATGATGGGACACTGATGCTCCATTGGAGACGTCCGAGCGAAATAATAGGGAGAAGGAAAAAAGAAGTTGAATTGTTTAATCATGGAGTATACTAGAAATGAGAATGAAAATGTTAATTTTAATTGGCTTCATCACCGTAAGTTGTACATCAGCACCTAACAAGAAGTGTATTGTACAAAAAAATCAAGTAAGAGTCATAAAACAGAGAAATCTACAGCATTCAAGTATTTACAAGGTATTTGGATAATACCACATGCAGCTGATATACGAATTGTTTTTAAAAATGACTCTACTTTTGAGTTTCATGATTATAACTCAATCAAAGATTCTATAGAGATTTTAAAAGGTATATATGTATTAAATAATGATCAACTTACACTTAGATATACTGATAGACCTCAACAGAAGTTTATCTATCACTTTGGCAGATATGAGGACGAGCGTTATATTAGAAAAGGAAAGTACTATTTTGTAAAACAATAAGTCACGACTTGAGAGTGATTTAATCCCCCCTTTCGGGGCAGGGGTATTTGTGGTACAAGTGGTAATTTGTGGTACAAAGACACACCTTGCCAGTATAAAGAAAGAGAAAGTTTGTTATGTTCCATAAAGTAACCTTTCTGGGGTGCTTTTGATAGACGAGAGTTCAAAGTTCAAAAAGTAAGTCAAGAGATAAGTTTGGGCCTTCAGTATTTTGGAGTGATAGTGTTTAATATCTGATTATCAATAACTTTTATAATTTAAACACTTTTTATATCCCCTTTGTTTACTGATATTAAAGAATACAAAGTACTAATTTAAAGGTTACGAAAGTTGTTGTTGTATCACATGGGTTATACACGCTACAAAACGCTTATAATGAATTATTTACAAATCTTCTTTACTAACAAGTGGCATAAAGGAAATTATCGCATCACTCCAAATTTCGGAAGAGCCTTAAATAACATCTCCTTCCACACGGAATATGATAATAAGTAGAACCTATCTAACAAGATAGTACGACTTAATATGCCATCCGCACCATTGGTGTTTACCATGAGCACCACACGTGCTGAGCACCAACACATAGGCTGGATATGGATTGAGCGTTGCATTGTAATACCCAAAGAGCCATACCAAACTCATTCTTAGAGTTTGATATGGCTCTTTTTTAGTTCTATAAATATAATATGTAAGCTTCTAGATCAACGGCATTCCTGCCTTTTCGCACTCTCTTCTCATTTCTTCTGGCCAGATACTTGCTTGTATCTCACCAATATGCGCCTTGTGCAACATTATCATACAAAGACGGCTCTGTCCGATACCGCCACCAATACATAACGGCAGCTTGTCTGAGAGTAACTGCTGATGAAAGAAGAGTTGCTGACGTTCTTCTTGCTTCTCTATCGTCAACTGACGGAGTAAGGCAGTCTTATCCACACGAACACCCATAGACGAAAGTTCTATACTACGTCCTAAGATAGGATACCAAATGAGGATGTCACCATTCAAGCCAGTCTTACCATCTTCTGCAACAGTTGACCAGTCATCATAATCAGCAGCACGTCCATCGTGCTTCTCACCATTACTTAATCTACAACCAATACCCTCAATAAACACCGCACCATACTTCTTACAAACCTCATCTTCACGCTCCTTGGCTGTCAGCGTAGGATACATATCCAACAAATCTTGCGCATGAATAAAATGAATTGTCTGTGGAAGGAAGGGTTCCAACTGAGGATAAGTCTCACAAGCAAGGAATTCTGTGCGGAGGATAGCTGCATAGATACGACGAACGACATTCTCTAAAAAGCTACGTGTTCTATCGCTTTCGGTGATAACCGCTTCCCAATCCCACTGGTCAACATAAAGTGAATGAAGATTGTCTAATTCTTCATCGGCTCGAATAGCATTCATATCTGTATAGATACCATAGCCCGGTTGAATGTCATAGTCAGCCAACGTCAGTCGTTTCCACTTTGCCAGAGAGTGTACCACCTCAGCCTCAGCTTCTCTCAAGTCCTTAATCGGAAAGGAAACAGGGCGCTCAACACCATTCAAGTCATCATTGATACCTAATCCTTTCAACACGAACAACGGTGCCGTAACACGACTTAGTCGTAATTCGGTAGCTAAGTTCTGCTGAAAAAACTCCTTTATAAGTTTGATACCCTGCTCGGTTTGACGTTTGCCAAGTACTGCTTTATATCCTTCTGGCTTTATCAGTTGACTCATTATGGTTCCTCTCTTTTTATGGTTTATCAGTTATTTCAATTGCACACAAAGGTATATATTTATTATCAAACTGAGAAACAAACATCGCCTTAATCTTACAAAATAACATATTTTCTATACGAATTACAACTTTATGATAGCTTACATCTGATATTCCCACTTGTTATAAAGGATATTACTAAGCTTTGAAAACATCACTTCTATATCATAAACTTTAACAAGAATGTTTACCGTTCGTTTGGAATTATGCAAACTTTACTGTATCTTTGCACAATCATTAGGCTCCGTAGCTTAGCTGAATAGAGCGTCAGATTCCGGTTCTGAAGGTCTTGGGTTTGAATCCCAACGGAGTCACTAAGAGTGACGAATTTCTGATGACATTTAGCTGAATGAGGTCAGAAAAATGTTCTGAAGGTCTTGGGGGTGAATCCCAATGGAGTCACGAAAAGAAGAAACAGAACTCCCGATGGAGTCATAGATTGTAACAAAGGATGTATGGTTGTTTACTGTTCATCCTCTTTTTGTTCAACCGCGTTAGCTCAGAAATCGAATAATTCATCTTAAAAGAATAGAGTATGCAAAAGAAAATCAAAATTGGACTACTACCACGTGTTATCATTGCCATACTACTTGGCCTATTCCTTGGCTATTATCTCCCAGACCCAGCAGTAAGGGTTTTTCTGACATTCAATAGTATTTTCAGTCAGTTCCTTGGCTTTATGATACCACTGATTATCATTGGATTGGTAACGCCTGCTATTGCAGGAATCGGAAAAGGAGCAGGTAAGTTATTGCTTGCAACAGTAGCGATAGCCTATGTAGACACGATTGTAGCAGGCGGTTTGTCCTACGGAACAGGAACATGGTTATTCCCTCTATGATTGTTTCCTACAGGAGGAGCAATACCATATTGACAAAGGCAACAGAACTTACACCTTACTTTACTATCAATATTCCTGCAATGGTTGACGTGATGAGTAGTTTAGTTTTCTCATTCATTGCTGGATTGGGTATTGCATATGGTGGTTTGCGCACAATGGAGACTCTCTTTAATGAGTTCAAAACCGTTATTGAGAAAGTGATAGAGAAGGCTATTATCCCTCTCCTACCCCTTTATATCTTTGGAGTCTTCCTCAGTATGACCCATAACGGACAGGCGCGACAGGTGCTCTTGGTGTTCTCACAGATTATCATTGTTATCCTCGTCCTTCATGTTCTCATCCTTATCTATGAGTTCTGTATTGCAGGTGCTATCGTTAAGCATAATCCTTTCAGACTACTGTGGAACATGTTGCCAGCTTACCTAACTGCATTAGGTACAAGTTCGTCTGCAGCAACAATTCCTGTAACACTGAAGCAAACAGTGAAGAATGGTGTCAGCGAAGAGGTAGCAGGATTTGTCGTACCACTTTGTGCTACAATTCACCTCAGCGGTAGTGCAATGAAGATCACAGCTTGTGCTTTGACAATCTGTATGTTAACAGACCTACCACACGACCCAGGACTATTCATTTACTTTATCCTCATGCTTGCTATTATTATGGTAGCAGCTCCTGGTGTACCTGGTGGAGCAATTATGGCAGCCTTAGCACCTTTGTCAAGTATATTAGGCTTTAACGAAGAGGCACAGGCATTAATGATTGCCTTGTACATAGCTATGGACAGCTTCGGTACAGCTTGCAACGTAACAGGCGATGGAGCTATAGCCCTTGCAGTCAATAAATTCTTTGGAAAGAAAAAAGAAACAACTGTTCTTTCTTAAGGAATGCAATAGCTTGTGAGGTTTAGGATATGAAACTATATAAAACAAGAGTTGCTGTCACTTCTGTCAGTCGCGACAAAGATATAACTAATTAGTTTACAATAAGTTCACGCCAAATGTTAAAATGACAGCAAAGGGAATAAAAACTAAACTCATGGAATGTATAGTAATATCCTATTCAGCATAATAAGAAATCCTAAAAAGAAACAGCAGATGTTCTATCATTAGGCATTCTCAAAATTAAATAGTATCTTTGCAAATGACAGACTGCAATTAGCAGCACTGACACAGCAAAAAGATATACAACTAAATATCCGTAACATCATGGAAATAGTAGAAAGATTTATTAACTACACCAAGTTTGACACACAGTCGGCTGAAGATTCAGAGACAGTGCCAAGTACACCGAAGCAACTCATCTTTGCGAAATATCTCAAGGAGGAACTTGAGCGTGAAGGATTGAAAGATGTAGAAATGGACGAGATGGGCTATATCTACGCCACTCTCCCTGCCAATACAAAGAAGAAGATTCCTACAATCGGTTTCATTTTCTCACTACGACACAGCACTTGATGCAAGTGGTGCTAATGTGAACGCTTTCTGTATCGTAGAGAACTACGATGGCGGTGATATACAACTGAATCCTAATATGGTCAGCTCTCCACGAATGTTCCCAGAACTTTTTAGAACATAAGGAGAAGATCTCATCGTAACAGACGGTACAACCTTATTGGGTGCCGATGATAAAGCAGGTATTGCAGAGATTGTACAAGCGATGTGCTTCCTCCGCGACCATGATGAGATTGAGCATGGTGACATCCGTATTGCTTTCAACCCAGACGAAGAGATTGGTATGGGTGCACATCACTTTGATGTAGAGAAGTTTGGTTGCGAATGGGGCTATACCATTGATGGTGGCGACCTCGGTGAGCTTGAATATGAGAACTTCAATGCTGCTGGTGCTAAAGTGTTTATCCATGGCGTAAGCGTTCATACAGGTTATGCTAAGGGAAGATGGTAAACGCCAGTCGTTTAGCATGCGAGTTCAATAACATGATTCCAGAGACAGAGATTCCAGAAGAGACTGAAGGTTATCAAGGTTTCTATCACCTCATCGGTATTGAGAGTCGCTGTGAAGAAGCTAAACTCAGCTATATCATCCGTGACCACGACCGTGAGCATTTCGAAGACCGCAAGCGTTTCATGGAGAACTGCGTGAAGAAGATGAATGAGAAGTATGGTGAAGGAACTGTTGAACTGAAGATGAACGACCAGTACTATAACATGAAGGAGAAGATTGATCCTAACATGCATGTTATTGAGTTAGTTCTTCAGGCTATGCAGCAGGCAAATGTAGCTCCAAAGGTACAGCCTATCCGTGGTGGTACGGACGGTGCACAGCTTTCATTCAAGGGCCTTCCTTGTCCAAACATCTTTGCAGGTGGCGTAAACTTCCATGGTCCATACGAATTTGTTTCAGTTCAGGTAATGGAGAAAGCTATGCAGGTTATCATTAACATCTGCCGACTAACGGCTGAGTTTAATGATTAACTACAGAAAATCAATTAGTTAAAGATATCGTACCGGAGTTAAACCAACACTTTTATGAACTATATATTTATGTTGGTTTAACTCCTTTTCTTTTAACTATGAGATTTTCAACTATAACCCACCTCTCCCACAAACAACACATACAAGATTACTCATAATAAGGTATTGGTTTAACATCCAACTACCCCACTAACTCCTCTAACTCCATAAAATATTTATGTCAGAACTACCCGAATTGGTCCAAGACCTTGCCCTTATTCTCGTTGTAGCAGGATTTGTAACACTTCTATTCAAGAAACTCAAACAACCATTGGTATTAGGATATATTGTAGCAGGTTTTCTTGTATCACCCCACATGTCTTATACCATGAGTGTTGTCGACCAAGGCGACATACAAACATGGGCAGATATTGGTGTCATCTTCTTATTGTTCTCATTGGGATTAGACTTCTCCATTAAGAAGATTCTCAAGATGGGAGCCTCCCCCATCATCGCAGCCTGTACTATCATCTTCAGTATGATGGTCTTAGGTATCATTGTAGGACACAGCTTCGGATGGAAAGAGATGGACTGTATCTTCCTCGGAGGTATGGTCGCAATGAGTTCCACAACCATTATATACAAAGCCTTCTCAGATATGGGACTCACACAGCAAGGCTTCGCTTCTACCGTGATGAGCGTACTTATCTTAGAGGATATCCTTGCCATTGTGATGATGGTAATGCTCAGTACTGTTGCCAGTGGTAACAGCCCTGATGGCGTACAACTTCTTGGAAGCATCATGAAGATTGGATTCTTCCTCGTTTTATGGTTTGTTGTCGGTCTTTTGCCATTCCACTCTTCCTTCGTTCTGTCCGTAAACCTTTAACAGTGAGACCCTTCTTATTGTGTCATTAGGCTTCTGTTGTCTTATGGCTGTTATATCAACACAGGTAGGTTTCAGTGCAGCCTTTGGTGCTTTCGTCATGGGAAGTATCTTAGCAGAGACGGTTGAGGCTGATAAAATTATCCGACTCGTAGATCCGGTAAAGAATCTCTTTGGAGCTATCTTCTTCGTCTCTGTTGGTATGTTGGTAAAGCCTGATGTTATTGTACAATATGCTATACCAATCCTCTTACTTGTTATAACAATCCTCGTCGGACAGGCACTGTTTTGGAACCTTAGGCTATCTTCTCGGTGGACAGACCCTCAAGAATGCTATGCGCTGTGGATTCTCAATGGCACAAGTTGGCGAGTTTGCCTTTATTATTGCAACATTAGGAAAATCCTTTAGGTGTTATCAGCGAATTCCTTTATCCGGTTGTCGTTGCCGTATCAGTTATCACAACTTTCCTCACTCCATATATGATTCGTGCGGCAGAACCATGCTATAATGTCCTCGTTAAGCATCTTCCAAAACGATGGGTGCGTCGTCTTACCCATATCCAAACAAACAATGCTGGAGAGAGTGCATCGACTAATAATCTATGGAAGGTCCTAATGAAGAAGATGATTTTCAATACCCTTATTTATGGTATCCTCTCTGCAGCTGTCATCGCAATCATGTTCTCTGCTGCCCCTACCTATCTGTAGAAACTTATCTATGAAAATGGATGGGCAGTCACTGGATTGGAAATGCTGTGTGGATTCCTTACAATCCTCTTCATCGCACCATTCCTACGTTCTATTGTAATGAAGCAGAATCATTCAGAAGCGTTTAAGGCACTTTGGACAGACCGCCGTATCAATCGTCTACCTCTCACTGCAACCATTCTTGCACGTGTACTTATTGCACTCAGTTTCATCTTCTACATATGTAACTATCTCACACGCTTTAAGAATGCATTGATGATTGCTGTTGCGGTGGGCTTATTGATATTGATGCTACTATCTCGTTGGCTCAAGAAACGAAGTATTACTTTGGAACGTCTGTTTATTCAGAACCTTCAAAGCCGTGACATCGAAGCACAAAAACAAGGAAAGAAGAAACCACTCTTTGCCAACCACCTGATTGATCGTGATATTCATATCGCCAATCTTGAACTGCCCGATGATTCTCTGTGGGCTGGTAAGACATTGTATAGTTTGAGACTCCGAAATCGCTTTGGTGTGCATATCAGTAGCATTCTTCGTGGCTCTAAGCATATCAATATTCCGAATGGCGGCACGATTCTCTTCCCTGGCGACAAGCTGCAAGCCATTGGTAATGATGAGCAGCTAACAAAACTTTCGAAAGCAATGAAGGCTGAACTACAGCCAACGATTACGGACATAGAGAAACATGAAATGAAACTCCGCAGTTTCACTATCTCTAAAACAAGTCCTTTCATAGGAAAGACCCTTAAAGACAGCGGTATTCGTGATGAATACAACTGTATGGTTGTGGGTGTTGATGAAGGACAAAAGAACCTCACACTCATCACTCCTTCCCGCAGCCTGCAGGCAGGCGACGTTCTATGGGTAGTAGGTGAAGAAAAAGACTTAGAACGTATCCTTGCATTAGGATAAAGTTTCTTTCAGGCTTATTAGCCCTCATTACAGGATTAAGTAATTGGACCAATAAGCTAAATTTCATAGAGACAAAAACTGGATTAATGTTTTTACTAACTTTTGCGGTTGACAAGAGAATGACTATTTATAAATTTTTAATTATATTGTATATGAAGAGAATCTACTTATTACTTATTACCCTCATTGTGTTTGGTCAGACCATCAGTGCACAGAACGACAGGGAAGTTATTAAAGATAACCGATGACAATTCTTACTTTGAATTAAAGTATGATGAAAAAAAGGAAGAATTATAGAGGCTGTTGAATATATTGCTGACGACCACCTAAAACGTAGTAGCAAAGTATACTTATAGTAATGACAAAGTAGTTCAAACTTTCTATGAGAATGAAAAATATCAAAAATAAAAAAATATCCGAACAACTGTTCTCCAGAATAATAGAGTTGTTTCAGAAAAGATAAACTTAATTCCATATGAAGGAGAGCCTGAATATTGGGCAGACTATAACTACACATATAATATAGCTGGGGAACTGACAAAGATTGTAATAACAAACAATGAACGTACAGGAACAGAGTATAAATTGACATGGACCGACGGAGATATTACACTCGTAGAGCATTTTTGGGATAACAAAAAAGTAGGACAGGTAGCTTATGAATACAACAAAAGCATTACCAACAAATATCTTTCTCTATTTGTTAATCCAATTACCTCAATTGCCGATTATGAAGGTATCGCACCATACGGACAACTTTTAGCAGGATGCTTTGGTAAAGTATTCCAACATCCAGTGTCTGCTGTGCGCTATACGGTGATAGATAAAGACTATTTTGGGTGGACAAGTGATGATGATTTCACTATTACGTATAACCAGAATGCAAGTGGTATTGTAGAAAATATCAAACAATCAGGAGGAGAAGGAGTGACAGCAACGCTTATTTGGGAAGACACTCCAATGGGTATTAGCGTTTATAAGCAGCAGAAGGAAGGCACAAAAACGATTTATGACCTATCTGGTAAACGTCTTGAAAATATACAACATGGCGTGAATATTATCAAAGAAACGAATGGCAAGACACATAAGGTTATTGTAAGATAATATTCTACTGTTTATCAAAGAAATAGCATAATAAAAGGAGGAGCAGCATAAGTTTCTCCTTTTATTAGTATTTTTAATATATAATCTGACGTTTCCTCGCATAATTAGAGTATCTTTGCATTGTCATTCGATGTTTATACAGATGAAACGTAATAAATTAACAGCTCTGATAGCATTAATAGGTATTGTAGCTTTCACATCTTGTGAGGATGTGAAGCGTCCGACCCCTGTCAGAGAACGTATCAATGTAACACCTCCATCCAGAGAGGCAGAGGCGATAAGTCAGCTGACAGCATCTATAGATGAGATTTCAGCTAACCTTGACGCCATCTCTTCTCAGAGGCAATGCTCTGTAAGACTACAGAGCACGCAAATAAGAAGTCGAAGATTATTCAGCAGATAAGGGGACTTGGTGCGCTGCTCAAAGAGAAGCAGAACCAGATTGACAAACTTCTAAACGAAAAGGTTAAGAAAGTGGATGCTCCAGCAGCATCTAATCCTACAATAGATAATCTCAAGGTAATAGACTTTCTTTCATCACAGCTGAAGGAAAAAGGAGATCGTGTAACCCAATTAGAGCAGGTTGCAAGTCGTAAGGATGTCACTGTAGACCAGCTTAAATATATCGTTATGAACCAAGCTAACAGTGTTGATGCAATGCGTTATAGGTTCAATATGGCTGCTTTGGAGCGCGAATATGCTCAGTTAAAGGCTAAGGAGAAGCAAAGAGCAAAAGAGGAGAAGGAGTCAAACAAAGTCTACTATATCATTGCTAATAAAGAAACACTGAAAGAAAAAGGTCTTTTGAAGACATCACTTTTTCTAAGAAAGTGGATAATAACAATGTAACAAAAGATTTGTTTACAGAGGCTACAGCAAAGAACTAACGACACTGACGATAAACTCATCGGAGTCCAAAGCTCTTATCTCAGAACCCAGAAGGTAGTTATACACTCAAGGAAAATGAAGACGGTACGACAACACTCACCATTACCGATGCTGAGAAGTTTTGGAATGTGTCACGCTATCTGATTATCCAAGAGTAAATCTACTTTGAAATAGAAAGAAAAATGAAATTAGGCTGCAAAGGTTGTGAAAATCGAATACTTTTTCTATCTTTTGCAGCCTAAAACTTATACGTAGCGTGAAAATAAAGGAAGTAATTGATGCCCTTGAACGATCTGCGCCTTTGCCCTTGCAGGAAAGCTATGATAATGCTGGCCTACAAGTTGGATTGACAGAGGCGGAAGTATCAGGGCTTTATTGTGTCTTGACGTGACGGAAAAAGTCGTTGATGAGGCCATCAATAAGGGGTGTAACTTGATTGTTGCACACCATCCACTCATCTTCCGCAAGTTGGCACAAATAACAGACGTGAACTATGTGCAGCGTACAGTGATAAAAGCTATTAAGAACGATATCGTCATTGCTGCTATGCACACGAATTTAGACTCTGCTGTGGGTGGTGTTAACTACAAGATAGCTGAGAAGTTAGGACTTAAGAACCTACGTTTCTTCGGTCGTAACAAACAAGTGGTAAACCCACAGACAGGAGAATCAGTAATAGGTGGCGATGGTGTCATCGGTGAGTTTGAGGAGCCTTTGGCAGCAGATGACTTGATTCTGTTATTGAAGAAGAAGTTTGATGTAGAGTGCGTTCAAACCAATGAGTTACTTCGTCGTGAGATTCGTACCATTGCTCTCTGTGGTGGTTCAGGCTCATTCCTCTTACAGGATGCTATCACTGCAGGTGCAGATGCCTTTATGACAGGTGAAATGAGCTATCACGAATACTTTGGTCATGAGCAAGAAATACAGATTTGTGTCATCGGACATTATCAGAGTGAGCAGTTCACCACTGAGGTATTACGTGACGTTATCGAACGAGAATGCCCAAGTGTAAAGTGTTGCTTGTCTGAGATAAATACAAATCCTATAGGGTATTTTTAGTGGACGAGTAAACAAGTTAATTGTTAAGAAGTTGGACGAATGGAGTCTGTGGCGTTGTCTTAACTCCTCTCACTCCTAAACTCCTAAAACAACAGTAATCATAATTATGAATTTTAAATTCTGAATTTTGAATTAAACAAACATAAGAACTATGGCAAAGAAAGATCCAAAAGAGTTACCAGTAGAGGAGAAGTTGAAAGCCCTTTTCCAGTTACAGACAACCCTGTCAGGAATCGACGAGAAGCGTGCATTGCGTGGTGAGTTACCACTTGAGGTACGCGACTTGGAAGATGAGTTGGAAGGTCTGCACACTCGTATTGAGAAGATTGAGCAGGACATTAAGGATTATCAGAGTGCTATTACTCAGAAAAAGGGTAACATCGTTGATGCTCAAAGCAAGTTTGGAGCGTTACAACAAGCAGTTGGACTCTGTTGCAAACAACCGTGAGTACGACACTTTGACAAAGGAAATCGAGTTCCAAACACTGGAGATTGAGCTTTGCAACAAGAAGATTAAAGAGGCTCAGATTAAGGTTGAGGAGAAGCGTAAGGACTTGGAAGCTAACCGTGCATTACTCGAAGACCGTCAGCACGCCTTAGAGGAGAAGCGTAACGAGCTCGACGAGATTATGCAGGAGACACGTGAAGAGGAAGGTTTGCTCAAAGAGAAGGCTGCAGAGCTTGAGACTAAGATTGAACCAGGATTGCTCCGTAGCTTCAAGCGTATTCGTCGTGGTGCCCGCAACGGTTTGGGTATCGTTTACGTACAGCGTGATGCTTGTGGTGGTTGCTTCAATAAGATTCCACCTCAGCGCCAGTTGGATGTAAAGATGCACAAGAAAAATTATCGTTTGTGAATACTGTGGTCGTATCTTATCGATCCAGAGTTGGCTGGTGTAAAGGTTGACAAGACCGAGGAGAAGCTCAAAGAAGCGTAGAGCAACTCGCAAAAAGAAGGAAGAGGAGGGAGAGTAATCATTACCCCCTTTTTATCCCATAGAGGATTAAAGTCTTTCATCTTCTGAAAGATAGAAAATAGCCTCAATACATTTGAAATGTCATCAAACATTCTTATGTATTGAGGCTACTTTTTATTATCTTTCTGTAAACATTCTTATGTATTGAGGCTACTTTTTATTATCTTTCTGTTAATACTATGCGAAGAAACACGAATAACATCGTCTTCCTAACAGAAACTAATCCATAATAGCACGCTCTTTAACGGCATATAGCAAGGTTTCAAGTGGTCAACACAATATGTGCGGAGCATCAACACCAATGGTGCTTACCATGAGCACAACATGTGCGGAGCGTTAACACATACTTTAATGACATAAAAGAAAAGTCTGCTTAACCTTATTATGTATAGCAAGTTAAGGGTGATTAACTTATACAGGCATGTTAACCCAATAGTGACAAGTCAAATCCTTACTTCACACAGAAGATGCGATTTGTCTTACGTGGCGCAGTCATACCCTCCTTCGCAGCATAACCAAGAATACAGAAGCCGATACCTTCATAATCGCCTTCTATCCCCCACTCTTTCAGCATCTGCTTACCATCTTCACGTTCAAAGGTTTGCTTGGCACGATTAATCCAACAACTTCCTAAACCAACGGCATGAGCAGCATTCATAAGGTTACCCATCATCAACGCACCATCATAGACATGATTAGGACTACTCTTATCTGCTAATACTGCAAGAACGACAGGTGCACCATAAAAAGGGTCACTTGTTACGCCCATTATCTCAGCATTTATCACAGACAAGCGGTCGCGTACTTCCTTATTGGTCACTTCGACAATGATAGCGGTCTGCATATTCTTTCCGCTTGCAGCGTAAAGACCAGCCTCCATTACCTTATCTATCAAGTCCTGTTCAGGCATACGCTCTTCATAAGCACGTACGCTACGACGTGTTAACAATGCTTCTAACGCTTCCATAACAGTTCTTTTTATAATTCATTCACCGCCTTAGCCAACTGTTCCAACGCCTGACGAAGAATAGAACGCGGTGTACCAACATTCAAACGCATAAAGCCTTCTCCACCGGGTCCAAACATTCTACCATCGTTCAACGCAAGATGAGCCTTATCAATAAAGAGATTCAATAGCTCTTTATGCTTCAATCCCAATCCATGACAATCCAACCAAACAAGGAAACTTGCCTGCGGACGGAGTGGGTGAATACCAGGAATATGCTCACGACAGAAGTCTTCTACAAAGCGAACATTCTCTTCTACATACGCCAACATCTGTTTACGCCACTCTTCTCCCTTCCGATAAGCAGCTATCGTGGCTATTGGTGCAAAGAGTGTAGGCTCATCTAATTCGTTAGCCTTCAACCAACCATAGAAGCGATTACGCAGTTCTTCGTTTGGAACGATAGCAAATGAACTGACAATACCTGCCATATTGAAGGTCTTTGTTGGTGCTGCAAAGGTGATACTGATTTGTGCTGCACGCTCTGACACACTGGCAAACGGAATATGACGATTACCAAAAAGTGCCATATCACTGTGAATTTCGTCGCTGATAACGATAATATTATGCTCGTAACAGAAGTCTGCCAAGCGACGTAATGTATCTTCTGACCAACACAATCCTGCAGGTTATGAGGATTGAGAGTACCAGTACAGGCATTTATCATCGCAAACCTCTGCAAGATTATCAAAGTCCATGTCATAATATCCGTCCTCACGGAGACGAAAGCGATTGAAAACAACCTTACGATGATTAGCCTCTGGCGTCAAACGGAATGGATGATAGACAGGTGGTTGTATAATAACCTTTTCGTCAAGTTCCGTAAATACATTCACCACAAAGCCGATACCCCTAACAATACCAGGAATAAAACTCAACCACTCTGGCTTTACTTCCCAATCATGCATGAGCATGTATCCAGTCGATGATAGCAGGACGGAAGTCTGCTGGTCTCGATTGTATAGCCAAAGATAGGATGAGAAAGACGTTCCTTTGAGAGCCTCCACAACAAAGTCAGGGCAAGCAAAAATCCATATCAGCTACCCACAGAGGCAGTAGATCATTACGTCCCTCAACGTGGAAGAAGTGCCTCATGCTCAAGTCACCACTTCCCGAACGATCGATTATCTCGTCAAAATTATAAGTCTTCATCATGTTTCCAAAGCTTGCTTAATATCATCGAATAGGTCATCAACACTTTCAAACCAATACTGAGACGTATGGTAGTGTCTTGCACATCCATTGCTGCACGCTCCTCAGCAGTGAAAAGTCCGAAGATAGTACTTGCTGGGTGGATAGCCAATGTACGATTATCAAAGAGGTTAGGTGCCCTGATGAATGAGTTTCAAGTTATCGAGCATTCTGAGCAAAGCCTCTTGACCTCTAAGTCTATTGTGACCATTGCTCCCTGCTGTTTCACCATACTGACTCACAGCCAACTGATGATATGGATTATCCTCCAAGCCCACATAGTTTACCTTATGAATAGGCTTTAGCGTACGTAGTCTTTGTGCCAACTCCAAAGCATTACCTGCTTGAGCGCGATAACGTACGTCCAAAGTCTCTAAGCCCAAGGTCTGCATATAGGCAACCTGTGGTGTCATATAAGCTCCAAGGTTAAAGAGCATCTCATTCAAGAGGCGCTTACCAATAGAAGGGAACGTACCATAATCAATAACAAGACCACCCAAAGAAGTTGCACCACCACTGATATACTTTGTACTTGAAACAACCTCTAAGTCAATGCCCAAGTCCTTTGCAGAGAACTGTGTGAAAGGAATAAGCGTAGTATCAGCAATGACAGGGATGCCATGCTGGTGTGCTATTGCAGTCAAGGCACGTACATCAACTACCTCAAGCTGGGGATTTGTCATAATCTCAAGGAACAGACAGCATGTGTTATCATCTATCAATCGTTCTACAGCCTCAACATCTGTAAGGTCACAAAGTCTTGCCTCTACTCCCAATCTACTTAGTGTTGATGTAAGCAAAGAGTAGGTATTACCAAAGAGATGGCGTGACGTGATAACATTCTTACCCTGTTCAACAACAGAAAAAAGCGTATTACTGATAGCAGCCATACCCGAGTTGAGAGCAATAACATTCTCAGCACCAGTCAAAGCCTTAACACGTTGTTCGAGATTAGTCACTGTTGGGTTCTCCACACGTGAATAATCAGGCGCATCAATACGTCCACAAAAGGCATCAGCCATCACTTTCGCATTATCAAACTCAAAAGCAACCGCATTATAGATGGGCATACTTAACGCATCATATACATCTCTACGTTTATAAGGCTGATGAATAGCCTGTGTCTGTTTCTTCATATTCTTTTAAACGTTTGTATTGTTTATAAAAGTATTCAAATCAATAACGGACGGGAGAACCGTCCGTCTTATGAAGTGCATTTTATCTTATTAATACCACTGTACAGCATTTGTAATACCACTTCGCTTATCATACTTCAACGCATCTGTCAGTGTTGCAGCATTACAACGGAAGGTAAAGTTGTAAGATGTATATGGTGCTAAAACTACAGAAGCACTCATATTAAAACAATGGAGGTCACGTGACAGGCTGGCTGTTGTCATACTCATCGCATGGTTTTCAAAGTCGTAACCACTTGAGAAGTTAATGTTCCAGCCATCACTGATACGAATATTACCAGAGAAGTTCAACGTCTGTGTGAACTTATAAGGGTAACGCATCGTCTTAGTATTGAACCTACCCGCTGTATTCTCACGCATCGTAATACCATAACCGATTGTCAATGACCATGGCATATTGAAACTCATGTAACCATCGTCATCCGTCTCAGCAATATTACCACGCTCTTCTTCAGCAGCATATTTTCCCTTTTCAAGGTCATCATCCATGTTTGATTCGATGTTAGTATCTGGGCCATCGCTATCTACTGACACCTTATCATCATCTTTATCATCCTTACGTCCGAACCACTTCTTCAACTTCTCGATTCAAAGTGAATGAGAAGTTCTGCGACATACCTTGGAAACGAGGTAAACGACCATATCCCCACTCTGTATGATTACCTACATAAGGCTTACCGTTAGCATCAAGTTCGTAAGCATAGGTAGCAAACTGTGCATTCAAAGAGAAGGTATAATTCTTCCACTACTCAAACGCAGACGCATACTAAGGTCACTCCAACGATGATAATCTGCTGCAGCATTGTAAGACATACTTGCTCCTAACTCATCAATGATACTTATCTTCTTATAACCAGTAGTATCCTTATCGCTCTTAATCTTCATTTCGATGTTATTGCTAACATTCCAACTGATCATCTCAGTCTTGTACTTACCCGGCACACTATAAAGCTCATCTTGATAAGGTGAGTATTCAATAAGTTTCACATTACCACTTGCATCAGTGTACTGATAGCTATCATAGTATCCATACCGGCGTGCAGCAAAGTTAGGAGCGTATGAGAATGTCACCTGAGGTGTGATGACATGACGGATAGCCTGAATCTTATCGCCAAATAATTTTCTATTAGGTACCCAGAAACCATATAATTTCGTGCTGGCACCCACACTCATACTCCAGTTGTAAACATTATGGAAACCATACGTAGTATCTCTTACCACCTCTTTCTGAAGCGTGTTATCCCATCCACGTGTCACCTTCTTAGAATACATACGATCCGTAAAATTGAAAGATGGCGTCACATTGATATAATTAAACAAGGTGAAGTTTGCCTGTACAGGGATTGTATGCTGGAAAAGCATTTTTCCAGTCTTTAATCAGATTAGAGTGTAGGATTTTATCTTCTGTCGTTGAGATAGAATTAGCCAACTGACCCATGATCAGCTCATAGAAATCTTCTCATACCAACGTTCCTTACCTACAAGATGCTTACGCTTGAAAGGATAGAATCGGCTCAAACTAATGTTCAAGTCTGGCAGTGTTATCTGAATAGAAGAGGTACGCATATCCTGTGCAAGGTTTGTAGTAGCACTCAAAGAGAGTCCAATACTTGAGAAACCTGTGCTCCAGCTAACAGAAGAAGTTCTCGTAGTCTGTGTGAGTGTCTGCGGATTATACATACTATTGAGGTTGTTACGCTCATAGTTTGACGTCGCAAAGTTCACACTGCCGCCAAAGAACTATAAGGATTCGCCTTTGGATCTTGGCGGTGATTCCACTGAATCTTAAAGCTCTTCTGCTCAGCAAAGTCTGGTAATCCCTTGTCACCCGTCTTTGAATCCTGATAACTAAAGAGGAATGAGCCTGAATATCTATAACGCTTGCGGTAGTTGCTGGCTGCAGACACACCCCAAGAACCCTTAGTATAGATTTCTCTAAGAGTTTTAAGTCCCACTTATCACTAATCGCAGTAGTAACCACCATCACGAAGGTAGAACCACGGTCGCTTTTCATCACCATAACTGGCATAATGAAACCGCTCGAATACTTCTAGAGAATGGGAAGAAACCGTATGGAATTGCCAATGGTAAAGGAACGTCCGCCACAACGAGATAAGCTGGTCCAAAGACAACATCCTTACCAGGGCGAACCTTTGCACGAGAAAGAGCAATGTAAAAGTCTGGATGAGGCTTATCACAAGTAGTGTAACGACCATGTTAAGTGCAACAGAACCGAGAGTCATTAAGCTTTTCAACTCTCCACTCAAGAAACCATCTTGCTGTTGCTGGCATAAATACCCTTAATCAAGCCTTTCTTTGACTTAAAGTTGAAAGCCATTGAGTCACTTTATATTCATCTTTACCCATAGTAAAGACAGGCTTTCCTTGATTCCACCCTCTGCTGTAGAATCGATAGTACCTGTTGCACGCACAGTACTTTTTATCAAGATTCATATGTACCTTGTCACTCGTAAGCCTATATTCTCATAATCAACCTTCGAGTTACCATACAAATACGCTGTACCCGACTCTGCATCATAAACGAGAGAGTCCTCCGCAGAATACTTAACAGGTGCATCAATACTCATTCGAACGTGCACGCATCATGCTATCGGCACGAATAGAATCTGTTCATTGCTTTATTATGATGATAGATAGCCAACTGAAGAGAATCCATCTTCGTGATTCTGGAATATTCTTATCGATTTACCTTACTATCACTTTTTGGGCTTTGTCCTTTCAGTAGCGTATCAACCACAACAGCGTTAGCCTTAGCCTCTTGGTTTTCTTACCTTGAGGCACAGGTATGTTGACACTTGCCATTGCAAAAACAACAACAAAGGATAATAGGAATATAATGCTCTTTATTTCTCATTGCCTAAATAACGTACAAAAATACTGAAATAATGCTGAATAGAACTACCATTACAGCTATTTTTAACTTTTATAATAATGTACGTATATGCTAAGTGAAAAGATTTAATTCTTATTTTGCCGTCCAATAGGACTTAAATAATATACCCTCAATACAAAAATGTCATTGATAATTACAACACCCTAAAACACTTAGAAACGCAGCACTTTTACCTCCCAATAAGATTAGTGCTTACCTTCAGCACAACATGCGAAGTATCAGCACCATATGTGCGGAGCATTAGCACCAAGCGTGCGAAGCATCAACACAACAACTTAAAGCCGACCATAACCCTCTTTTAAGCCTTTCTTTTCCTGCTAAAAGAATACTAACTTCTTATTTATTTACAAGATATTGATGGGCAACATTAGCCGTAACAGGACAGAAACAGAGTTACTTAATCCAAGCACAAGCCTAATGTATCGATAAGTTTCTTTACAGGATGATTCGTTTCAAAAGTTTACTCAAAGACTCACGAGGTGTAAGCATAGGCTTGATTTCCTCATGCTTAGCAAGACGAATCTCTACTTCGATCTGCCCATTACGCAATTCCTTTGCCAAAGTAGCACGAATACGCGACTTTATAGCGAGCATTTCGTTGAGCTGAATATTATTATCAGCAAGTACCAAGATTGCTGGATACTCTGTAATAGTAGGCGTGATATTCTTCATGCGTTGCGACAAAGCTTGCATACGCTCTGGCATTCGTGAACACATAGCACGCCAACTCACAACAAGGTCTTGCTGTGTAAAGCCTTCATGTTCATCCTTATTAGTTATTTCAACTTCCTCATCCTGCTTTTTCTTCTTATCGGTCTTGAGTAGATTGTCAAACGACATCGTCAATGAACCGAGATTAACAGAATTCGGAAGACCAGAAGATACATTCACCTTAGGGCGTACACCAGACGTTTCTGTGACGGGTTTTGGTGAAGACACGACCTCTACAGACACTACTTCGCTATCCTTAGAACCACGAGCAGCATCGTCATCACGCTTTAGGCTCCCGACCACCTGCGGAGTCGGTTTCTGTTGAGCCTTCAGAACAAGATTCTTGAACAGGGATTTTAATCGCTTAGGGCTGCGCCCCGAGGCAGGGACATCATCATCCTTCTGCGTAATTTGCGCTACTTGGATGAGCGTCAGTTCCACCAACAAACGTTTATTAGAACTCTGACGATATTCCACATCACAACGATTCATAATCTGCAAAAGCCGTATACAGGAAGTTAACAGGCATTTTGTGCCCTGCAACTGATAGCGATTACGCAGTTGTTCGCTTACTTCAAGCAAAGGAAGTGTCTGTGCATCCTTTGCCATCAACACGTTACGAACATGAGATGCCAAACCATTCACAAGATGTCCGCCATCAAACCCCTTATTAATAACGCTGTTCAAGAGAACCATTATCTCACTCACTTTATTCTCTAAAGCAAGGTCAATGATATTAAAATAATTCTCTGCATCGAGTACATTCAAGTCCTCTATCACCTTCTGATAAGTGATGTTTCCCTGTGAGAAACTTGCTACCTGATCGAATATTGAGAGTGCATCGCGCATTCCGCCATCCGCTTTCTCTGCAATCACATTCAGAGCCTCTTCATCATACTGTATGTTTTCCTTTTCAGCAACACGCTTAAGATGGTTGATGATATTAGGAACCGTCATACGCTCGAAGTCGTAAATCTGACAGCGAGATAGAATCGTTGGGAGAATCTTGTGTTTATCTGTTGTTGCAAGGATGAAGATAACGTGTGCAGGTGGTTCCTCCAAAGTCTTAAGAAAAGCATTGAAGGCTGCCGTAGAGAGCATGTGAACCTCATCGATGATAAAGACCTTATAACGTCCTACCTGTGGCGGGATACGCGTCTGGTCCATCAATGACTTGATGTTCTCAACAGAGTTATTGCTGGCAGCATCCAACTCGAAGATATTATAGCTTCGTCCTTCGTTAAACGCCTCACAGCTCTCACACTCATTACAAGCCTCGCTATCAGCCGTTGGATGTTCACAGTTTATAGCCTTCGCAAAGATACGAGCACAAGTAGTCTTACCTACACCTCGTGGACCGCAGAAAAGGTAGGCATGGGCCAGCTTACCACTCTTCACAGCATTCTTCAGCGTAGTAGTCAACGCCTGTTGTCCAACAACGGAATCAAAGGACATCGGACGATACTTTCGCGCTGAAACAATATATTCATCCATAATTTCAAAATCTAATTGTATATGCAAAGGTAATAAAAGTTAAGAAAAGAGGAGGAAGGAGGAAAGAATTAAATTGTTAATTTGCTAAAAATATGTATGTTTCATGCTCCGATATGCAATCTTTTCCTTACTTTTGCAAAAAAGAATGTAAAGAAGTGAGTAAGATTACCGGACATATTTACAGTTTTTCAGCCGATTTAAGTTTCATATCGTCATCATCTTGGGCGTACTCATTGTAGGCGTCGTGGATGAGAACAGTTTTATGAAGCGTATAGAGTATGCTTATCAGATTGACGACTTAAAAACTGAAATCCGAAAGTATGACAGCCAATATCAGCATGACATGCAACAGCTTAAGGAACTAAAGACAGACCCAAAGGCTATTGCACGCGTTGCCCGAGAGCGTTACTTCATGAAGGCTGACAACGAAGATATCTTCGTGTTGAGCGATGATGAGCATCAAACTGAAAACACAGCTAAAAATGAGACAACTGAATAAACTCGAATCAATTATTTACCTTTTGGGAGGAATCATAATGGTTATTGGTGCAGGCTTGTACGCTTTCCTTTTGATTCAACCAATAGCCTGTTGGCTAATGCTTGCTGGTGCTGTTGCTTTTTCTCTTATGCAGTCACGTCAGCGATACCTTGGAACATCTCTTTCAATTCGTCGTTTACGTAAGATTATGTCACTTGCAGGATGGGGATTCATTCTTGCAGGATTCTTTATGGTAGAAGACTCCTACCATTTTCTTCGTCCTGTTTTTGCAGGTTCATTAGATAGCTATAGCAGCTATGTAAGTATTTTCCATCACAATTGGGTCATACTCCTACTTATTTCTGCTATCATAGAGATGTATACTACTCATCGTATCAGCTACGAACTAAAGAAAGAAAAGCGAAAGTCCAAGTACCTAAAAAGCTAAAAGCTTAGAGATAGTTTTAATTTGAATAAAAAAAGTTTCTCGGCTCAATTATAGAATGTAATTTTGTCTGAGAAGAAATAGAACCAGTTTAATTATCTATGAATAAAATTTTTACGCACTTCTAACACTTATCGTGTTTACGTCATGTGCCAACTCATTCAATATACAGGGAACATCCAACGTATCAAGCTTGGATGGAAGAAAGTTATACCCTAAAACAGACCAAGCTGACTCACTGATTGACTTAGATTCATGTGACGTTGTTCATGGTCAGTTTTGCTTTTCCATGGTACCGTCGACTCTACTAAGGTCGCACAGATATTCATGGATGATATCAACTTACAGTTCCCAGTAGTTATTGAAAAGGGAGATATTGCAGTTAAACTGGACAACACACAACAGCGTGTCAGTGGCACACCGCTGAATGACAAGCTAAATGATTTCTGGACGAAGTTTACAACTCCGCAATCAATATGCAGAAATAGATCATGAGGAAAGTGCTGCCATTATGAATGGTCATGATGAAGAAAACCGTGAATGCTCAACTTATTAAGAAGGCATTGAACGTACATGAAAAAGGGCGACAAACTCTTTACGAAAGTTCATTACAGAGAACTTCAATAACATTCTGGTCCATGGTGTTTCCTTACACGTATCAGCTACGAGACAACACCTCAATGCTTACACCTGTATGGATGAATGATTATATGTATACCAATGCGATTAATCAGTTGCCATCATGGATAGAGTTCATTATGTCGAAGGCTACAGATACCTTTAAGCAGAATCCTCAGATAAAAGCATTCTATACCGACTTCCTACAAGCACAAAAGGAGATGAACGGAATGGTTGACCCAGCCGGAACCAATGATGCTGCGGGAACAACTCCCTAAGTTGCTGTAGCACCTCGACCTCTGCACAGATGGCTGGTGACTCTATTCCAGAGTAAGGTATGATCCCGACTATCGTATGTTCTAAGTTCTACGCTGATAGAACGATTGCATGATAAGGTTCTATAGGAATGTTTTGAGCTTCGGATAAAGAGTTCATAGACAACAAACTATTTATTCTACACGAAGGTTGCTGTCACTTCCGTCACTCAATCCAGTTATTTAACTGATTGGTTTATAGAACGTTGAGCTGGTATATTAAAATGACAGCAAAAGAAAATAAAACTACTATTAGTAATATATTCCTTCTACTTTAGTAGAATTCTCTCACTTCATCTCGGAAGAATCAACAAACAACCTCTAATAATAAAGAATATAATATATGAGGAGACCTATTCAAGGTGGAACTATCGTCAATGAAGGGCGAGTTTTATTGGTTCGCTCATCATAGAGGACGATTGTATCATAGAGATTATAGAAAAATCAATGAAACACCCTCGTGGAGAATTTGACGAAATCGTCAACGCTACTTGGGGTGCTTTTGTACTACCTGGTGTTATTGATCGATCGTTCACTCTCGTGAGCCAGGATTAACGGAAAAGGCAGATATTGAGTGAAAGTCGTCTGCTGCATATGGTGGTGTCACCTCTTATTTTGAGATGCCAAACACTAATCCACAGACAACAACATTAGAGCTTTTACAAGATAAGTGGGAACGAGCAAAAGCACTCAAGTCATGTTAACTATAGCTTCTTTATTGGGGCTACAAACACAAATCAGACACTATTCCCTCAATTAGATATCCACACTATTCCTGGAATAAAAACTCTTTATGGGAGCCTCAACTGGGAATATGCTTGTTGATCGACGAGAAGCATTAGAAATGGCTTTCCGTACTGCTGCAGAGTTGAATCTGCCAGTGATGACACACTGTGAGGATTCTGGTATTATCAACGAGAATATGAAAGTTGCCAAGAACAATTTACGACGACCCAGATATTACACATCATTGGGAAATACGTAGCACTGAGGCATGCAGGCTTCTTCGCTTTTAGCTGTGGAATTAGCACGAAAGTACAAAACACAACTGCACATTGCTCATATCTCTACAGCAAAAGAATTATCATTGGCTAATCACCAAGAAGATGAAGGAAGGATAACCTTAGAGGCTGTTATTGCACATATTGCTTTCTCAAATGAGGATTATCTTACAAAGAAGGCACTTATTAAATGTAATCCTTCTGTCAAGACGATAACTGATAGAGATGCTATTCGTCAGGCACTCACGGATGGACGCATTACAGTCATTGGTACTGACCATGCTCCACACCTATGGGCACAGAAGCAAGGTGGCTGCTCTAAGGCTGCATCAGGTATGCCGATGGTTCAGTTCTCACTCGTCACCATGCTTGAATTGGTAGACAAAGGTGTTCTTACAATAGAACAGATGGTTAACCTAATGTCACACGCACCGGCTCGTCTTTTCCGTATTGATAAACGAGGTTTCCTACGTAAAGGCTATAAAGCCGATATTACTATCGTTGCACCAGACCAACCATGGACGGTGAACGAAGATTGTATTCAGAGTAAATGCAAGTGGAGTCCAATGATGGGACACACCTATCAATGGCGTGTCTTACATACCTTCTGTAATGGAAACCACCTGTTAAATAAGGAAGAGTTTGATAACACCATACATGGTGAAAGGATTACTTTTCGAAATGATAACTAAGTCATAATGATCGAAAATAAAGTAGATAACAAAAGTAAGATAATAACATACAATATCAGCGAAATAGTTCCTTACATCAACTGGGCATACTTCTTTTATGCTTGGTCAATGAATGGTAAGGCTAAAGATGCACAACTGGAGCTGCGTTCAGAGTCTGAGAAATTATTGACTGACATGGAAGGGAGATATCACACACGTGCAGTCTTTGCACTATGTAGTCTCAATAGTGAAGGCGATGATATCATTATCAATGGTACACGTGTTCCAATGTTGCGCCAGCAGAAAGTTATTCCAGGCAAACCAAATTCTGTTTGGCAGATTTCATACGCCCAGCCTATTCAGGTATCAAGGATGCAATTGGACTCCTTTTTGTTACTTCTGTTGATGCTGCATTTACAAGCAACAATGAAGAAGATCCCTACCAACGTATGCTTTCGCAGACCTTAGCTGACCGATTAGCTGAGGCTACAGCAGAAGTTTCACGAGGATGTACGCAAGAAGTATTGGGGTATGCTGCTGATGAGCAACTTACTATAGCATCTTCTTGCAGAGATATCAAGGCATACGCCCTGCTGTGGGCTATCCATCCATCCCAGACACAAGTATGAATTTTCTTTGTACGAATTATTGGATATGAAGGGCATTGGTATCAACCTACAGAAAGTGGAATGATGGTACCGCATGCCATGTATCGGGCTTTATGTTTGCACATCCTCAAAGCCGATATTTCGACTTAGGAAAAATTGATGACGAACAATTAGAAGACTATGCACGTCGTCGTAATAAGCCTGTTGAAGAGCTAAGAAGTATCTTGCCTCTACCCTATTGAAGAAATGATAGCCAGAATCGTATATATCTTATATTAATAATAGTGCTGTCTGACCTCTATATAGACATGCACTATTTCCGCAAACGTTACCCCATCGCTTGGTGGCAACGCCTGTTATGGTGGTTACCTTCTATCGGTATGGTCATCTCATACCTGTGTTATGGCTTCCACGCGACTTTGCGCCCTAACAACCTCACCCTGGCTGAACACATATATATTCCTTCTCGGTTTACTTGTTGGACCTAAGGCTATCTTTGCACTCACCTCCTTCTTGGGTTCAATCATTCGGAGATATATCATCCGCACAAATCGAAACTGGGGACATTATATAGGTATACTCCTTGGCTGTTTTGCCGTTGGAACTTTTATATATGGGCTCACATATGGGGTTTCTAACATACAAGTAAAGCATGTAGACCTCTATTTTAAGGATTTACCAAAGTCTTTTGACGGCTATCGGATTGTGCATGTATCTGACTTACACCTCGGCACCTTCAATGGCTGGCGCAGTAAGATTCTGAAAGCAGAGATGGATAGCATTGAAAAGCAGAAAGCTAACCTTATTTGCTTTACTGGTGATTTACAGAATATACGCCCTGAAGAGGTTGAGAAAATGGCTTCAGTAATCCGTCAGCCTATGAAAGGGACTATCTCTGTCTTAGGAAACCATGACTATACGGAATACATCAAAGGTGATGCTAAAGAGAAGGCAGCAGAGGAAGTACGCTTGATAAACGCAGAAGAAAAAATCTTAAAATGGACTCTTCTACGCAATCAAAACACAGAAATCACATCACCAGCAAAAGAGTCTATCTATGTTTGTGGTACAGAAAACGACGGAAGACCACCATTCCCGAACTATTCCAACTATAGAAAAGCAATGCAAGGAATACGACCAAATTCGTTTGTGATTATGTTACAGCATGATCCATCAGCATGGAAACGTTCTATTCTTCCTAAAACTACAGCACAGCTTACATTAAGCGGACATACACACGGCGGACAGATGCAAATCTTTGGATGGCGACCAACAAGTATCCGCCAACAGGAGGATTATGGACTTTATGAACAGAACGGACGCTATCTATATATTACAGCTGGATTGGGTGGACTGGTACCCTTCCGCCTTAATATGCCTAACGAAATAGCGGTGATAACATTACATGTTAAGAAATAAAATTAAAAAGGATACATCATGAGTAATACTGCAACACAACAACAGAGGCAATCCTCAATAGCCATGCTGGTTATTATGTTTTTGTATAGAATTTACATGCTATTCATAGCCTTCCTGCTCTTCCTCTTTGCGTCTATACTAACAGCATTAACAACAACTATTGGCTGTCAAATAGGTAATGGACATTTCTGGGATACTACCCAGGGAAATGGTGGTCATGGTTTACCATCCGAATACTCTTTTCTTCCTGTAAAGATTGAAGGACATGAGAATCTCGATCCAAAAGCAAAGCTATGTCTTTGTAAGCAATCATCAAGGTGCTTTCGATATCTTTCTGATTTACGGTTTTCTCGGTCGTAACTTCAAATGGATGATGAAAAAGGCTATCCGTAAGATACCTTTTGTAGGGTTAGTATGTGAGAAAGCACATCATATTTATGTGGATAAGAGTGGTGCAGGTAAAATCAAAAACATACGACACTGCATGGGAAACCCTTCGTGAAGGAAATGTCTGTCGTCGTATTCCTGAAGGTGCACGTAGTTTTACTGGTCACATGGGTAAGTTCCGTCGTGGAGCTTTCATGTTAGCTGATGAGCTCAGCTACCAGTATGTCCACTTACCATCAATGGTTCCTTCTGACGTTATGCCTCGTACTAAGGACTGGCATTTCTGTATGGCATCGACTTAGCCTCACCATTCACAAACCAATCTTTCCAAAAAGGAAAAAGGTGCTGAATTCGAGAAGAAACACTAAAACGAAGATACGATTCTGTTATGGCTGGTCTTTCCCCCTGAATACCAAGGTTTCGTAGAGAACCCAGACCAATAAAAAAATAGGCAAAAACTTGTTAGTATCATATTTTTATACTACATTTGTCCTATAAAACAAAAATCTATGACAAGCGATAGCATTGTAATTATACCGACATACAACGAAAAGGAAAATATAGAGAAGATAATCCGAGCGGTATTCCGATTGGAGAAACTTTTTCACATTCTGGTAATTGACGATGGTAGTCCTGATGGGACGGCACAAATCGTACATAATCTGATTAAGACAGAATTTCTGACCGCCTCTTTATCATTGAGCGTTCCGGCAAATTAGGTTTGGGTACAGCCTATATCACAGGTTTCAAGTGGGCTTTAGAACATGGCTACGAATACATTATTGAGATGGATGCTGACTTTAGCCACGACCCTAACGACCTCCCTCGCCTCTACGCTACAACCCATGACGAAGGTTACGACGTTGCGGTTGGTTCACGTTATGTCAGTGGAGTAAACGTTGTAAATTGGCCTATCGGACGTGTATTGATGAGTTACTTTGCCAGCAAGTATGTTCGTGCTGTAACAGGTTTCCACGTGCATGATACGACTGCGGGCTTCGTATGCTATCGTCGTCGTGTTCTTGAGACAATTCCATTAGACATGATCTCGTTTTAAGGGTTATGCCTTCCAAATCGAGATGAAGTACACCTCCTTCAAGATTGGTTTCAAGATTAAGGAAGTACCCTGTCATCTTCGTAAATCGTCGTGAGGAACAAGTAAATGAGCGGTGGCATCTTCTCGAGAGTCTTCTTTTGGTGTCATCCGACCTGTATGGACGGTTGGTTCAGAAAGTATCCTAAGATAAAGAACTAAGATTTATACTAATACAGTAACAGCCATAACTTACTAAGGTTATGGCTGTCACTATTTTACACAAGTGACTTTTATCTTATCAAGTTGAGAAACTATGGTAGTACAAATCAATTGTATAAAAACATTAAAAATATATATGAGATTCAGCTTAATTTACTTTTTTACTAATTAAACTAACAAACTCGTATCTATATCCATACAAATCTGGCATCTCATAACGTGGACCATATATTTTTACTATAATAAGGTATTCGTGTCCTCTTCATAGATACTATCAAATCCATCAATATGAGATACACAGATTTTCTCATATCTTTGTCTCACTATAACGTAGCCTTTATTTTTCGATTTAATAGATGTACCTGGATAAAAGTAGTCTCTTTATGTGATAATACGCTTATCGTATCTGTTTTTCATACTTGTAGTAGCTGTCTCACGTCTTCTTCCTTTGTACATCCCACAAAGAGAAATAACATTAAAGATGCTATAATGTATAGATGTTTAATCATAATAATATGAATTTAAAAATTATCATTATCAGGTTTACTTAAAAGAGACTGTTACTATAGAGGACTGCCTTTTCTACTTTATTTTTGACATAGTCTACCTGCTTTATTCCAGTCCTTTCCTACCAACACAACCAACATGTATGTACACCATGTTTTAATAAAAACTAAAAAGGAACATCATTCCCTGCAATAAAAGCCTTTAGATAAAAGAATCTGTTACTACAGAAAACAACATTCCTTTGCTACTATATCTTGACACAACTTATTGTGTCATAATCTCAAACTTATGCTTCCTTATCGTACTCGAGGTGGAAATGGATGATCGTTTCAATACCCTTCATCCAAAGGTCAACAGGCATATTCTCATTTGGAGAGTGGATAGCGTTTGACTCTAAGCCGAAGCCCATGAGAACAGTCTTCACACCGAGCAACTTCTCGAAAGTAGAGATAATTGGAATACTACCACCAATACGCACTGGTAATGGGCGCTTTCCGAATACAGCCTCAAAGCCACGCTCAGCAGCCTTATAAGCAGGGAAGTCAATAGGACAAACATAACCATGACCACCATGATGCTTCTCTACATTCACTGTAACATAATCAGGAGCAACACTGTTGAAATAGTCTACTACCAACTGGCTAATCTTTGTATGATCCTGATGTGGAACAAGACGTGAAGAAAGTTTTGCGTATGCCTTTGATGGGATAACGGTCTTAGCACCATCACCTGTGTAACCACCCCAGATTCCGCATACATCAAATGTTGGACGATAACCAGTGCGTTCTATTGTACTATAACCTTCCTCTCCGAAGAGTGCCTTAACACCAAGAGACTTCTTATATTCCTCCTCATCGAAAGGAATAGATGCACATGTTTACGCTCCTCATCAGTAGCCTCCTCAACATCATCATAGAAACCAGGGATACGAATCTTACCATCAGGACCAGTCACATCAGCTATCAACTTACAAAGAACATTGATTGGGTTAGCCACTGCACCACCGAAGGTTCCTGAGTGAAGGTCACGGTTAGGACCAGTAACCTCTATCTGCCAGTAAGACAAACCACGCAAACCAGTTGTGATAGAAGGAGTATCAGGACCAATAAGACCAGTATCTGAAACGAGGATAACATCGCAAGCCAAGAGTTCCTTGTGTTCCTCTATGAATGGACCGAGGCTACCAGAACCAATCTCTTCCTCACCTTCAAAGATGAACTTCATATTATGCTTCAACAAGTCATTCTTGTTAAGATACTCGAATGCCTTTGCCTGCATAAATGATTGACCCTTATCATCATCAGCACCACGAGCCCAGATATGACCATCCTTGATAACTGGCTCAAATGGTTCAGTCTTCCAAAGTTCAAATGGCTCAGCTGGCATCACGTCATAGTGACCATAAACCAATACAGTCTTTGCATTAGGGTCAACCATTCTCTCTGCATATACCATTGGATTACCCTTTGATGGCATCACCTCAGCTTTGTCAACACCTGCTTCAAGCAGCAGTTCCTTCCAACGTTCAGCACAGCGTACCATGTCCTCCTTATGGGCAGGTTGTGCACTTACGCTTGGTATGCGTATCAGACTGAACAACCCTCGAGCATTCTGTCTTTATTCTTCTACATATTTCTTAATCATAATTCTTTATTTATTGTGATTATCTTCTTTATTATTTGAAAGTAATCAATGCTTCCATTTCATTGATAAATTTCTCAATCTGAATAAAAATAAGGCATAACTTCTTCCTCCGTAGCATCAAACATATCATCATAGTCACCAGATTGGCGTAACTCGTATAAACGGAGAACAATCTCCCATAAGTTTTGTCGATAAGTCCAACAGAGATAAACTGCTGTCCTATAATATGAATAGTTCCTGCATGTGTCTTTGCAGATAATCCTTTATCAAGGAGTAAAGCCTGCGCTCATGATAGACAGCATAATATAAACGATTCCCAACAAGGCTCCAATGACCTAAACGAGCGTTGTCACGTGCTTCTACTAACACCGCCTTTTGCTTTTCCTCGATGCGGTATGCTACAAGTGCTTTTCGTTCTTCACCTGTCAACATAACAAAATTCCCTCTGATTCAACATTGTTATGGAAAGGGAGTGAATTCGTGTAGCCCACTCCTGCAAAGGTATAGATGATAGGATGTATCATTGCATTAATTTTTCCATCCAAGTTCCCTAGAAAGGATAGGGTGAACTTATCATGATCAGATTCCTCAATTTCTATCCTTATCGAAGAAGAATGAGACTATCCCAGTCTGACAGTTCACTGGCATCACCACGCGCCTGAGAGCCGAAAAGAATTATCTTTCCGTTTTCAGGTTTTAACTCCATCGCAATGCTGCTAATAGCCTTCAACACATCATTATGTCTTACTTCTTTCATCATCTGTTCGCAAATTTAAGCATGATTTATGACTTTTTGCAAGTTTTTTTCTGTGCTTTTATTATTGTTTACATGACGGAAACGACATAATCGGATATATTTACATACGATATCTATAAACTTACAGATTGATTGAGATTAAGCGTTAATTAATAAATAAAGCTATAAGATTTATCATTGAATCAACCTTATCTTAATTACACAATAAGGAAGTTCTCAATGAATTATTTTTCATAGAATGATTATCGTGAAGAAAAATAGTTATTAACATGAAAATAAATATTTATTCTCATGACAATAATTTTGAAAAATCAACCACACTCCCTACCCCTTTACACCATTTTAGTCAATAGTTATTAGATAAACGAGAGAACAATAAAGCAATCCTCTGTCAAGCGTTACGACTGAGGATGCTCTATATCACGTAGAACCATTACTCCTTCTCCTACCGTCTTCACATCACTGACTACCATAGAACGTTTGCCATTTCGTTCCTTCAAATTGCAACGGCGAGGATGATAACCGATATAGTTGAGTACCTTATCAAAGGCAGCACTCTGATAGTAGACACTATTAGGATTAGAAACAAATTGCATCTGCATACGTCCCTGCTTAAGAATAATCTTCTCACAACCCAATCGCTTACCTCCACGACGAAGTGCAACGACCTGCATCAGTTCCTCACCTTGACGTGGAACAGGACCGAAACGGTCTTGTAGACGCTTACGATAAGCATCGAGGTCTTCGTCTTTTTCAATATTATCAAGCTCACGATAAAGTAGCATACGCTCTGAACTACCTGGCACATAGTTATCAGGGAAGTACATTTCAAGGTCGCTCTCTACGGCACAATCATCAATAAAGTCATCACCCGTAATCTGCTTTCCTTCGTCCATCTCCTCTTCATACAAATCTTGGAACTCATCATTTTTCAGTTCCATCACCGCCTGATTGAGGATTTTTCTGATAGGTCTCGTATCCCAAATCCTCCATAAATCCACTCTGCTCAGAGCCTAAGAGATTACCAGCACCACGGATATCAAGGTCCTGCATCGCAAGATTAAATCCACTACCGAGGTCGGAGAAGGTCTCCAAAGCCTCCAGACGACGACGTGCCTCTGGGTTTAATGCAGCCAAAGGAGGAGCAAGAAGATAACAGAAAGCCTTTTTATTAGAACGTCCCACACGACCACGCATCTGGTGCAGATCGGAGAGTCCGAAACGATGAGCATCGTTGATGATGATAGTATTGGCGTTGGAAATATCAATACCATTCTCAACAATCGTTGTTGAAAGCAGTACGTCATAGTCATAGTTCATAAAGCCCATCACTATCTCCTCCAACTCTTCAGGTTTCATCTGTCCATGTCCGATAGCAATACGGCAGTCTGGCACGTACTTTTTAATAAGATTTGCTATCTCAGGAAGATTGCTGATGCGGTCATTAACAAAATAAACCTGTCCATTACGGCTCATCTCAAAGTTAATTGCATCTGCTATTACTTCATGTGAAAAAGAAGCTATCTCGGTCTGAATAGGGTAACGGTTAGGTGGCGGTGTACGCATAATACTCATGTCGCGTGCACCCATCAGTGAGAACTGGAGCGTACGTGGGATAGGCGTTGCCGACATCGTAAGGGTGTCGACATTCGTTTTCAGCTGTCTGAGTTTCTCCTTTGTTGACACACCAAACTTCTGTTCTTCGTCAATGATAAGTAGTCCGAGGTCATGCCACTTCACCGACTTACCTATCAACTTATGCGTGCCGACAAGAATATTAATCTTTCCCTCTGCCAAATCCTCCAACACCTGTTTTGTTTGTTTAGCACTACGAGCACGTGAGAGGTAGTCGACACGCACTGGCATATCCTTCAATCGCTTCTTAAAGGTTTGGTAATGCTGGAAGGCTAACACGGTTGTAGGCACCAATACAGCCACCTGCTTATTATCCACTGCAGCCTTGAAAGCAGCACGGATAGCCACCTCGGTCTTTCCGAACCCCACGTCACCACAAACCAGACGATCCATCGGACGTGCGCTCTCCATATCTTGTTTGAGTTCTTGCGTAGCCTTCAACTGGTCGGGCGTATCCTCATAAAGGAACGAAGCCTCCAATTCATGCTGCATAAATGAGTCTGGAGAAAAGGCAAATCCCTTCTCACGACGTCGCTTAGCATAGAGTTTGATGAGGTCACGAGCAATATCCTTGATACGCTTCTTCGCCTTTTCTTTCAGTCGGTCCCAAGCACCTGAACCAAGAACAGACAATCGTGGTGGTTCACCACTGTCACCACGCCGATACTTACTAATCTTATAAAGCGAGTGAATAGATACGTCCACAATATCATTATGCTGATAAACCAAACGTATCATCTCTTGATAAGAGTCGCCAGCAGGCACACGAACCAGACCGGCAAACTTACCTATACCAAAGTCAACGTGCACTAAGAAGTCACCGGGTTCCATCTCCTGCAGCTCTTTCATCGTCAAAGCCATCTTACCTTGACGTGCCTTGTCTGACTTGAGATTGTACTTATGGAAACGGTCGAAAATCTGATGATCGGTAAAGAAACATACTTTCAACGTACTATCAACAAAACCTTCATGTAGCGTTCGGTTGACAGGTGTAAAAGGTAAAGCTCCCACCGTTGCATTCTGCCCCTCCCCAGACAGTTCAGCTACAGACAGATTCTCAGAGTCAGGTGAGACATTTGTATCTGACAATGAATCGAAGATATCCCTCAAACGTACAGTCTGCTTCTCGCTATCTGCAAAGATATAGAGTTTATAACCTTGCAGAAGATAGTCACGAAGCGTCTTAGACAGTAAATCAAAGTTCTTGTGGAAGAGTGGTTGTGGCGACGTACTGAAGTTTATTGTTGCTCGTGAGCCATCCCTCTTCTTTGCTTGATCAGAGGTAGAATGATTCATACCAAACTCTATACGACGGAAATCAAGTGCATCGTTCATCCAACGTGAGGCTGGCACCAGTTGTCCTTCCTTACGGAAAGCCACTTCCAATTCGCGCTGTTCTAACTCCGTCTTACCCTCTAACTTCTCTGTCAAAGCCTGATTAGTAAAACCTTCTTGATAGATATTGTCTATCGCATCACGCACATAGAGGAAGTCCTTAAATGCCAACACGGCATCTTCTGGTAAGAACTGAAGGAAAGGTACCTTCTCTTCTGACATCGTTGTCAACTCTGGAACAATCTCAACACGTGTCAACTTCTCGGTAGACAACTGCGTCTCCACTTCAAAGTTGCGAATGGTTTCTATGTCATCACCGAAGAAATCGATACGGAAAGGAAGTTCATTTGAGAAGGAATAGACGTCTATAATACTACCACGCACAGCAAACTGACCTGGTTCATAGACGTAATCAGTCTCTGTAAAACCAAAAGAACGTAAGGTTTTCTCTACCTCCACAATATCAATATGCTGGTCCACTGTCAAAGTCAAACGGCGTTCATCCAACTGCTTTTTTGATACAACAAGTTCTGATAGCGCTGAAGGCTCAGTGACAATATAAAGCGGTAGAGCGTTGTCAGCACCCGAGGCAAGGGCAGAAAGACGTGTCAGTACCTCTGTACGCAGGATTTCATTACCCGCATCACGCTGTCCATATTTCACTGCACGACGATAAGATGATGGGAAAAACAGCACCTCTGCTACCTTTCCTTCACCATCAGTAGGCATAGCTATCGTCTTAAGATCATTGTAAAAATAACCCTGCCTCGTCATTGTCATTCAACACGAAAACAGTCGTAGTCTTCCATCGTTCAGCTATTGATGCAAAGAACATCGGAGCAGCTGAGTCCCACGAGTCCTTGCAGAAAAACAGTTCTTATCGACTTATCTTTCTGTATCTTTTGTATCGCTCCTGCCTGTGGCAGCATAGCGTATAATTTCTGTATGTCTTGTATCTTCATCGCAAATGCGTTGTGCTTGCAAAGTTACAATAAATTTCAGACAGAGGGCAATTATCTATGAAATTAAGCAGAAAAGTACTTAAAGATTTGGTAGTTTCATGAACTCTCCTTATATTTGCAGTCTGATTCAGTGGAAACAGAAGAGGATAAACATAGGGATAAAAAGCGAATAGCATCGACTAAAACCCATAAAAAGTCCTCATTGTACTATGGGCTTGTTTGGATTTGACGGCAAGACGAGATGGTACGTAAGCACGCGGAGCATCGTTGACTGGCTCCCTAAATCTCAGTTATCGAAAAATTAATTGACGAAAACAATTACGCTCTCGCTGCCCAACCGAAGTACAGTAGGTTACTGGCTTTTATCCGACTATTAGATAGTTGGACGAGACATCGCTCCGAGGATGTTGTTCCGAATCCAGAGAGTAAGCGATGCAGGTTCAATCGGAAATAGTCAGTGTATGCCTCGATGCACTGATGAAGATTTAGAGGATAAGATGTCGGTTGGTGGTCCAGGTCTTGCCGACATACGAAAATCGAAGGCTGGAATAAACGTGTAGAAAGCGTATGGTTTTCCTTGTGCGGACGTGGGGTTCGACTCCCACCAGGTCCACATTTTAATCCTAAAAGGGATTATCTAAAAATTAAAAGGCAGTATCAAATTAAGCTTTGATGCTGCCTTTTTTTATTTATCATCATTGAACTAATCTGTGAATCTTCCAAGAAGTGAAGTAAACAAACCTACAAAAACAAAGAGAAGTTATTACTTCTATTACCACAATAAGTTTAATTTCGTTTTGCTGTCACTTTTAACATTTCTCATAACAGCATTGTTTATCAACGCATTAACCTGTCACTTTGAGTGACAAGAATGACAGGAAAATTTGTTTTCAAGTAATGTTTCCTTCGAAACAGTGCCTACGTCTAATCCATTTCCACCCTATAATAGACTCCACAAGATGAAGGTTATTTATGTGGCAATAATGCTTTCAGATGCTCAAAGTGCCTCATCATACTTTGTTTCGTTTGCTCATCACGTTCTACCCGACATGCCGCTTCTAAGTCAGATAAGAAGGGAAGATAATCAGTTTCAGCAATAAAGCGAGCTGCACGTTCTCTTACCGCAGGACTATTGTCAAAGAGTAAGCCTTGCACCCAACGCTTAGCATCCCATGAGCGACATGCCTGTAACCAGTCGAGTGCTGCTATCTTCTCATTAGGCGAACCGTATAAGAATGTTCTATAATATCCACGTTCCTTTCTCAAATCATCTTTCGTCATGAGAATCTCACGATTGTATAAATCGGGATTAACGACTCGCTTTGAATAGGCTACAACTGGCATTCGTAATGTCCAACGCACCATGCGTGGTATCATCCACATCATTCCAGGTGTTGCCTCTGGGTGTGAGATACTACTAAAGACACGTCCTTTCCCATACTCATTGGCGATGAAGAATGGACGATTATTCGTCATGTTAGCTGGGGCATTACCCTCTTCATGCACATCGGTCTCCATTATCGCCATAGTTGTGTAGGAAGTGGAATACTGTCACTCTTTGACAAGGACAGGACCTTCGTAATACATGACGTATGACTTATCACGCTTTAGCAAGCTCAGGGAATAGTTTTTTTACCTTCTGCCGTGAGAGAGAAGGCTGATATACCATGTCCACGGTTATCATGCTCGATATCAATTGCCTTTCCACCATTGATGTGCATACAAGCATATCCTGGTGTGTCTGTAAAGAGATAGGCACCAGCACAGATACCCACAGCCCCTTTTCCTGAACGAATAAAGTTTCTTATTCGTTCCATGTTTTCCACTCCAAGATTCATATACTGCGTCGCTCCCTCACCTCCTGGGATAATGATAGCATCCAAATCCTTCAAAACGCCATTCGCAATATCACCCGTAGTGATAGTTCGGACCATCATATCAGGGATCCAATTGTATGGATGCAATCGTCTCCCAAATACACGTTTGTGCACCGCCATTACCTTGGAAAACACCCACACGTACCTTGTTTCCTACTCTCATACTCCATACACTCAGTCCTACCAAGCACATGGCAATGATGAAAAACGTTTTTCGTAGCATAATTGTTTATGTTAGTTTGTAATTCTTTTATAGTCAAGTTTGCACATAGTCAACCTACTATGAACGAAACAAAGATAGTATTTATCTTTGATATTTACATGTATACAAAAAGTGTTTTTAAGTAATTTTTAGACTATCGTTTAGTACCTTATTCCACACGCTTATAGGTTCACAACAGACCAATCCTACCCTTCCCTACCGAAGTGTAGATGCCCAACACCATTGGTGCTAATGCTCCGCACATATGGTGCGGAGGGTGAACACCAATAGTGCGGAGGGTATAAGCGACACCAGCAATATCGTTAGGACGAGATAAAGCAGTATAGACTTTTACATGGAATGAGCCTTTAATTTACACTCTATTACGTATGTTTATAGAAAATGATTACCTTTGCATAGTAGTTTAGATCAAATCACAACGATATGAAAAAACAACTTATCTTGCTTTGTGCGTTAGCCTTCTCCGCATCGTTACACGTCACAGCACAATCATTCAGAAAGCAAATCAGTGAGCATCCTGAGCTTTCTGCCAACAATTACCTTGCTTACCCAGCACCTTCTGGTAGGCTAACGCCTGCTCCTTCAGGCTATCTTCCTGTATATCTATCGCATTATGGGCGACATGGGTCACGCTATCTCATTCATGAGCAACAATATCTTCGCCCTATAGAAGTCCTACAGCAAGCCGATTCGGCTGGTGTGTTGACCAATGAGGGAAAGGATGTCTTTGAGGAAATTACGCCTCATGTATACAGAATCTTATAAACGATGGGGAGAATTGACACCATTAGAGCACAGCAGCATCAGCAGATTGCACGAAGAATGTATCGTCGTTTCCCATCTGTATTCCGTGATTCTGTATGGGTGGACGCCAAGTCGACGGATGTTATCCGTTGTATTCTTTCCATGGAGAACGAACTGCAGGAACTGATTCGGCATAACCCTCGGTTGAGAATTAGACATGATGCGAGCGCACACGACATGTATTTTATGAAGCAGCCAGACAAGAAACTCTCTCATCAAAGGGATAGCAGTGCTGTAAAGAATACGATTGACGAATGGGGCAAACGCAATATTGACACCAAACCGTTGATGGCTCGTCTCTTTAAGGATAAGGAATACGTGACAAAGAAGGTGGATGCAGGACAGCTTACCTTCGACCTTTTCAGTTTAGCAAGCATTGTTCAGAACTCAGAGATACGCCATTCGCTCTCACTATACAACCTCTTTACAGCCGATGAGTTGTACCAACTATGGCAGAGGAGCAATGCTTGGTGGTACTTACGTTATGCCAGTGCACCACAAAGCGGAGGTAATCAACCTTTCTCACAGCGTAATCTCTTGCGCAAGATTATCACTGATGCTGATTCTTGTCTGGCGCTCCCTCATCCAGGTGCAACCCTTCGTTTCGGCCATGACACGATGGTTATGCCATTGACATGCCTACTGAATCTTAATAACAATGATATTAGGGTTTCAGATATAGACAGTCTTACCCTGAAGAATTGGAGTTCTACACGCATTGTCCCTATGGCTGCTAACATCCAGTTTGTTTTCTATAAGAATCCGAAGAATCCAAAAGCTGATGTTCTCGTGAAGGTTTTACTCAACGAGGAAGAAGCAACGCTACCCCTTCCAAAGACCTCTACACCATATTACTATCGATGGAGCGACTTTAAGAAGTTCTATCTTTCAAAGCTAAATAGCTATCATGAATAAGGAACTATGCCCCCAATTGTTATCATAGCTATACGTTCTTCCCCTTAACAAGACGCCCTTCTCGATGCGAGAAGGGCGTCTTGCCGTTAGGAGATACAACTCCTATCATATAGTACAGAAAGCAGAAAAGGTTGAACTACCAATGGTTAGTCCAACCTTTTCTATCTAATTTATTATCGCCTCAAACACTGAAACTAAGCAAAATCACATTTGCTGTCATTTCTGTCATGCCCTTACGACTCGTAATCCACTATGATTTAGATTATTACGAAAAATGTTAAATATGACAGCAAACAAAAATGAAACTAAAATAGGGGTATATAGTGTGTTTTGTTGCGCACTCAATATTGACAAATCACCTTGACTTATCTAAACTAAGCAGTAGTTCATTGCCCTGTACATCCTTACTTGCAAACAATCGCATGATATCTCGGAAAGGGGTAGGCATGCGTGAGAAATCACTTTCAACACAATCAAAGATAGTGCGATTATTTACTTCGAGCGATGAACACATTTTCCCTTTCCCATAACGATCATAATACTCACCATCTCTTACCCGTGCTTCAGGGTGCTGACGGATTAGCGTTATGATGCTATCATTCGCCTCTTTGGACAATCTAATACGATTGCCTTCCTGGTAATAGCCACCCCACTTATATACCGTCATCGTCCGTGTCTTCGTATTATATCCGAACTCATATGTGGGGATTGAGCCTCCTCCATATGAAAGGAACCCTTTGAGGATATAATTATGTTCCTTTGCAAGATACGACTTACGCAGGTTAAGGATTTCCTTTTGATGACGATTATATAATAAGGAGTCGATAACAAAAAGACTATAAGCCTTCATACCTCGGGCTTTATCAAGCTTATTATCCGACCATGCCATCAGTACTCCCCACTGGTCATAGAACTTCCATTGTGCAGAATCAGAGATGAGCGGTGAACCACCAGTGAACCCTTTATACTTCACCTTATCTACTATTCCTCCCCTATCATAGACGAAGAAAGAATATTTAGATAATGCATAACCTTCTGTAATGACATGAGTCTTATCTTTATACCATACAGACCTTGGACCACTAAAAGTGAAAACAAGCAGAGCTATAAATCCACCAACAAGTACAACCACACTGGAGAGGATTATCACCAACACACCTAACAGCTTATTATGGTTTAGGCTCTTTCTGATGACTCTTCCTATGGGATAAAGCCATATAGGAAGGGTGCAGAGCATACCATAATATAATAAGCTGTCTAAGACAACATTGAGCCGTAGACCATCTGGCAGACACATGTGCAATATCCACCAACTGAAGCACAGTAGGATGTGTAGTAAGAAGATGGAATATACTATCCGCTTAGTTGTCATAACTATCAGCATTTGTTACGAACAAGGAACATACTTCTTTATTCGTGCGTGATAAATCGTTTGCTCGGCTCACTGTTCATACTTTCGTACCCTTACGGCCATAATTAGCGTATGGATAGATGCTAATACCACCACGTGGAGTAAAGATTCCAGTCACCTCAATGTACTTAGGATCCATCAACTTGATAAGGTCCTTCATAATCGTATTTACACAATCCTCATGGAAGTCACCGTGGTTACGGAAACTAAAAAGATATAACTTCAAACTCTTACTCTCAACCATTCGCACGTCTGGGATGTATGAAATACGAATCTCTGCAAAGTCTGGTTGACCTGTAATAGGACATAAACTGGTAAACTCAGGACAGTTGAAACGCACCCAATAGTCATTATCAGGATGCTTGTTTACAAATGATTCCAACACCTCTGGTGCATAATCCATCTTGTATTGGGTCTTTGAACCTAATGACTTTAACCCTTCTTTTTCTCTTTCCATATTCTTCTTTTTAAAGAAATTAAGCCAATAAGTTTAGTGCCCTGATGTGCAATAAACTTATTGGCTTAACTTGTGTTTTATTTAACTTAATGCAAATATCTTCCAAATACTATAGTTTACATCATTATCGTAGGCATCTTCTCCCTCATGTTCCTTCAAAGCCTTTACTATACGAATGGTGATTGGAAGAGCGATAACCTCATAAACTGTCTTCAACAATACCTGCCAAAGCATGAGTTTAGGGAGTTCTTCTGTTGGAACAACACCGCCCAATGCTAATGGGAAGAAGATAATCGAGTCAAAGCCTTCACCAACAATGGTACTGAGAATTGCACGTAATGAGAAGTTACGTCCCTTATCGCGAATCTTCATCTTACTCATCACATAGGCATTAGCAAATGAACCCTACGATGAAAGCTACAAAAGAGGCTGCTGCCACACGTGGAGCCAAACCAAAGATAGCATGGAAACCTGCTTCATTTGTCCAATAGGGGGCACCTGGAATCCAATCACACAACGCACCCATTGCCACAAAGAAGAAGTTCATCGCAAAGCCTGTCCATATCAGTAGACGTGCCTTTTGAAAACCCCAAACCTCACATACACAGTCGTTGATGATGTAAGAGATTGGAAACACAATCAATCCACCTGTCAATGAGATACCCTAACACAGAGATTTGCTTTGTCTCGAGGATGTTTGCCGCAATAAGGCAAACGCAAAAGAGGATGCTGAAAAGCATAAACAGCACACTCACTTGTTGTTTACTTTTTGTCATTGTCTTGTTTTGTTAAAGGGGGTTGATCAAGTACCCCTATTTAATTAAGTGGCTGCAAAGGTACACATTTTTTTATCCAAACAACCCTAACTTCTATAGAAAAAGAAAAAGTGTGTTAAAACACTGAACTACAAGAACAGACGCTCTGTCTGTCGATAGAATCAGTATTCTAACACACTTAAGTTTATATACAATATAAGTTTAGACGTAGCTAAAAACTATATTGCTACTTTTCATATAGAAGCTTAATCTTCCCAAGGAGTGAATGCAATTTCACCCCATTCGTTTTCTTTCGCTTCAAAACCATCTACTCCACCTGTTTCACCTCTGTCACCAGGTTTAGGATTAGTTGGCTCTACTGGTACACCACTTGTATTTCCAAAATGATTGCGGTATAAAAGCATCATTAAACTCGCGCTCATGGCATATTCGACATTCCCAATTACATATAAAAAGGTCGTAAACGCATAAAAAAAAACATAATTTACCATTGTGATAAGCAGAAAATCATTACTTTTGTAGCCTTATCAAATGAATGATTAACATGAAGAAGATTATTTTAATGACAGCACTGGCTACTGCTGTTTTCACTGCAAATGCGCAGGACACCAAGCCATACGAAGAGAAAATGTCTCAGATAGAGACACAGTATAAATCACTTGAGTCAGCCTATCAGGCTTTCGGTAAGAAAGACCCAACAACCTTCACGGATGCTGAAAAGGCTAAGTTGAATGAGATTATAGGTAAAGCTGATTCCCTTTCCAACGTACAGAAGACTACTACCTTAGAGATTGCAAGAAAGTTTAAAGACACAAAGTTCCCAGCGAAATACGTTGCTAAGATTATGTATGACGTTGAGTTCGATGAGTTGAAAGAACTTTGCGATCCTAACACAGGCTACTATAATGAGCCTGAAATGACAAAGCCAAAGCAGTTATTCGAGTCTTACAAGTTGCGTCAACCAGGTTCTATGTATAAAGACCTCACAATGGAAGACCTCAATGGTAAGCAGGTAAAGCTTAGCGATTGGGTTGGTAAAGGCAAGTACGTATTGGTAGACTTCTGGGCAAGTTGGTGTGGTCCATGCCGTGCAGAAATGCCAAACGTTGTAGCAGCTTACAATCGTTATAAGGACAAAGGATTAGAGATTATTGGTGTTAGCTTCGATAGCAAGAAGTTGCAATGGTCTGCTGCCGTTGAGAAGTTAGGTATGACTTGGCCTCAGATGTCAGACCTCAAGGGCTGGGAGTCGAGTGCAGCAGCTGTCTATGGCATCCGCAGTATTCCTTCTAACATCCTCATAGACCCACAGGGTAAGATTGTTGCAATGGACCTCCGTGAGAACAGATTGCAGGAAGTATTGGCTGAGAAGTTGAAATAAGAGAATCGTAATGGTGTGAAAAACAAAAGCCTAAAAGTATAAAAGCTTTTGTAAATCCATTCGAGGAAGTGGCAAGTTTGTGACGGACACTCCGAAATTTCACATCATATAGACATAAAAGAAGAGTCATATCTAACTCGAGTCATGAGTTCAGATATGGCTCTTTTTCAGCTATTAAGGATATTGTTATCCAATAACTCTTTTCTTCGTCATGCTTATACAGCACTTTACTAATAAGAAGTTGACTCCACCACAATAACATTTTCCCAAGCAATTAACGCTAAACACTATCCGTGTTAACCATTAGCACAACACGTGCTGGGCATCAACACATCCGAGAAAAGATGGGTAGTTACTGATAAAGTCAATAGTATCTTGTTTCTTTGCTTTAGCTCAAAAGCAACCTTCTAAGCTAAAGCAAAGGAATAAATTATAGTAAGGAATAGATATAACCTACAAACACTGCCGTAAGCACAGCTCCCTCCCATCGTTCAATCTTGTACTTCGTAAACGAGAAGAGCCATATGAGTACGATTGAGATAACCAACATCGAAAGGTCTATGTAAGTAATACCTTTCAATGTCATTGGGGTTATCATACCCGTAACACCAAGGATTGCAAGAATGTTAAACACATTAGAACCAAGCACATTTCCTATGGCAATACCGCTATTTCCTTTACGAGCTGAAACAACACTTGTAGCCAATTCTGGAAGAGAGGTTCCTCCTGCCACAATCGTTAGACCAATCACAGCCTCCGACACACCAAGGTTTGCCGCCACAGCCGTAGCACCCTCCACAAACAAATTACTACCTCCTATCAAACAAAGTAGTCCGACGAGAATCCATACAACAGACAACCAAGTTGCCATCGGTTTCTTTTCTTCAGCCTCTATAGCCTCTTCAGCATCCGCTCCTTGCTTCTTAGCACCTTTAAGTGTCATATACATAAAGATAAGGAACATCACAAAGAGAATACCAGCATCAAGCCTACTAATGTCTCCATCGAGACACATTATCAACAACAAAGCTGATGCTACAAGTGCAAAAGGAATATCCTTTCTTACTGTTGTCTCCATAATCGTCATCGGTGCCACCAATGCTGACACACCAACAATGAGTAAAGCATTAAAGATATTGGAGCCTACGATATTACCAACCGCCAAGTCTGACGTTCCTTTCAAGGCAGAAATAAAACTTACACAGAACTCAGGCATACTTGTACCCATTGCGACAATTGTCAATCCTATTACTATTTGCGGCATCTTCATCTTCTCAGCTACAGCCACAGCACCATCTGTCAAGCGGTCAGCACCCCATAAAACGAGGGCTATACCCACGACAATAAATAAAAATATTCAGTAACATTAATTCTTAAAATATAGAATAAATAAAATACACTTAAGGGATAGAACACTTACTTCAACATCTTCCCTACGATCCAGAATCTTGATTGTTCGTCCATGAATCTCTATCGCCCCTCTTTCTCAAAGTCAGATAGAACACGAAGCAAGGAGAACTTCTGGATGCCAAACGAGTCTGCTATCTCCTGACGTGAACGCTCCAAATGTACCTCATTGCTGCCCTGCTCTCCTGACGTTCCATCAGAAGATAAGCCACCTTCTCACGTACAGTAAACAGACTGAGCACCTTCATCTTCTGCGTCAAGAACACATCAATATTTGAGAGAATACAAATATAGTTCATACGAATCGTCTCATCCAAATCTATTAGACGCTTCAACTCCTCTGGACGCATGCGAAATAGCTGTACTTTTACCATCTGTTTCGACACTGACAGGTAGACTCCTGTCCTTAGAAAAAGATAAAAAGCAGGAGCTACCATATTGCCACTATGCAATCGACTCACCTCTACCTGTTTGCCCGATAAAGCTGCCATACGACAGATAAGCTTTACCACTTACAACAATATCAACATACTTGCAGGGCATACCCGCTAAGGCATATACCTCATGTGAAGGCAGAGATACAAGCTGATAACTAATATTTCCTAATGTTAGGTCTATTTCAATCTCACTCATTCCTGCAAAAAGTGGACAGGAACGGAGTGCTTTCATCACATTATCTTCCATGGTCACAAAGTTACAAAGATTCTCTTGATTACTACAAATTTAACTCGATTTAACTCAACTTGGACACATTTGTTACCCTTACTTTCTCCTCGATTATATTTAATTTTGCACATAAATAAAACGAACAAGATAAAGTAAAGATAACAATGACACAAACATTTTCTCAAAGCACTATCCCTTTTAAAGCATGGGACCTCGACCTACTTGTAGACTATGTACTAAAGTTTCATCATCGTTACATTCGCAAGCAGGGTGAGGAACTTGCTATCAGATTGAACTCACTTACAGCTAATCATCCTGAACTCGACCGCGTAGTAGATCATTTCCGCAACAGTGTTGCTGACCTTGACCTCCACTGTCAGAAGGAAGAGAATATTCTCTTTCCATACATTCTCGACATTTTCAACGCAGCTGAGTACGGACAAGAGCATGCGCCCTTCCATTGTGGTACAATCCAGCATCCTATCAATGCAATGATGGCTGACCACAACGACGAGATAGAACGTCATGAGCGTATTGCAGAACTAACAAATGATTACACAGCCCCTGAGGGTGCTGAACCAGAATATGTGAAGGCACTTGCAGACCTTCGTCAGTTCCGTGACAACCTCCTCGAACATATCTTCGTAGAAAACGAGATAATGTTCCCACGGGCATTAATGATGGAATAAGATAATGAAAATCAAACGTGCTTACGCGCCGGTTGAAGAAACCGACGGTTATCGAATTCTCGTTGACCGATTATGGCCGCGAGGCATCAGTAAAGAAAAGGCACAAATCGACCTTTGGTTGAAATCTGTTGCGCCAAGTAATGAACTGCGTAAGTGGTTCGGGCATGACCCCGACCGGTTTGCAGAGTTCTCTGAACGATATCGTGCAGAGTTAACTGCAAGTGGAGCCTTAGACGAACTGCGTGCTGTCCTCAAGGAACATCCTACCGCTACCCTACTCTTTGCGGCACATGATGAGGAACATAACAACGCAGTCGTATTGCAACATCTGCTTGAAACGGAATAATCCTTTATCCTATTTAAGACAGGAGGAGCAAAGAGAATCAAAGGCAAGAAACAAACAAAGGGGACAGACATCGACGTCTGTCCCCTTTCTTGTTGCTCTTTTCTGATACACACACTCAAGGTATCAGAAAGCTGATTCCTTAACGCTTTAAGGTGAAAGACTTTACGCCTTTATCGGTGTTAAGCTTCAAGACAAATACCTTTGGCTGAACACCAGATAAATCAATACGCTGCTGATAACCGCCTTGCTGCAAGAGACTACCATCTGTTGAGAAAAGCTGATACGTCTGATACTTGCCATTAATGGTCAGTTCTGAACCGCTAACAATTGGCAACAGTGCATCATCATCACCACCAGCAACATTGCTGATACCTGCTGTGATAGGTTGCGCAAGCAACTTCACGATGATAGGTTCTGCCCCACGTGTCTGGACAAGCAGTGCAGCAGCATGCGTCTTTGAGTCATTACTTTTGAAGCCAACGGCAATCGACCCACCTTCAAGTGGCAACTTCTCATGTGAAAGTTTGAAATACTTCTTCTGAGCAGAAGGTGCCAAGGTGACTGTTACAGGTGCCGTTGTACGATCACTATATATATTAAGTGGCTGAGGTGTCATCTCTTGTCCCGGACGGAATACAAACTGAATGAAGTCATTGTCAACACTCAGTTCAGGAAGGTCAGTACGTCCGAAGGTTACATCATCAATCATAAAGTTCAGGGAAGTAGCATTACCACCCACAGGACTATAGTAAGAAAAAGCCACATGGAACTTATCATCGATTGCAAGTCCTTCTACCTTAGAAAGGTCTATACGATAATCAAACCACATATCAGGCTCCAACTTAACCCCTGCTGGGACATATTGAGATATATCTAAGAAGTAAGGTGTAGCCTTACCATCCTTCTCTGTGATGATATAAAAGCCGAACAGTTCTTCGCCATTAGTAGTCTGATTACGATACATCAAACTGAATGTTAAATCTTTACTTTGTGCATTCTTATAAGATAGGGTTGGAGAAATAAGCCAGCTTTCATGCTCACGTCTATCCTCAACACCATATTTCAAGAAAGAAATCTGTGCTACTTCATTCTCTACAACCGACTGATCTGCATTCTTCTGTTGCCATGCATAGAATGGACGTTCACCACGTATAGTGAGGTTCTGCCAATCCTTCAAGCCGAGAATACGTGTATGGCGCAAGTCTGAGAAAGTTTCGTTAAGGACATCTAAAGGTTTGCTATCCGCATCCTTCAGCATTGCTTCTTCAATCTTATCGAATGTTTCTCGTTCATCTACTGTATTTGGACTGATCGTAACACGCTGCACTTCTACACTCTCTGAAGATACAAAGCGTACGAGGGTAGGACGATGCGTACCCACAACATATTTACCATCTGCATCGCCTACTGTGAGTGATTTCCAGTGACCACCACCATCAATAGAATATTCGGCAGTACACTTTGCAGCACTACTTACTGGAGATAGCTGAAGCGTATTAACTCCATTGGCAACCAATTCATCATAGTAGAGTGTATCCTTTGCTGCCAACGTAACATTACTTTTACTATTCCACTTACCATTAAGTTTCCAATAACCTAAGTCAAACTTATGATAACCCTTCCACGCATCACCTGTAAAGCGACTGTCCATCGCACGATTATCCGTGAAATTCTCAACTAAATCAGCTGAAGTAGCAGCCTCAGAAACACCCTTAAGTTTGATAACCAACGTATCTGCCAAGACACTTGAAACCCTCAACTCTGCCTCATAGACTCCTGCTTTACGTGGTGCAAAGGTCACCTTTACTGGACGATGATAGAGCTTACCAGAACTTGTTGCATAGTAATACTGTCCCACATCAATGCGGAAAGGAGAATTTGCATCATGCTTCAGCGCAAGATTAACATTCGTAATAACATCTTTTATATCAAAATCAAGTAACTGTTCGTCAGTCTTGTTAGGTGCAGCACTCATCTCACGAACCTGTCCCGACTTAAGTTTTATCGTTGGAGTGGTACCTGCTTTCTTAAAATATGCAGTCAAATTGAGTGAACCACTGTTTTCAGTATCAGCACCAGAGAAGCGGAGTTTATAGGTATTACTACCCACATAAACACCTGCGACTTGTGGCGTAATTGTCAGATTAGCCTTAATAGTACTATTCTTTGGTAATTTCTCAACATCTAACTTCATTACAGAAGAAGACTTAGTACCCCCGAAGTTTGGTGTCTGATCAGCACTAAGGTGCATACCCTGTAAGGCGATTGGGAAGGTTGTAGCTTGTCCGACCTCACCCATCATCGTACGATACTGTGGAAGAATAGCTACGAGTGGAGTTTTATCCTTGTCTGATAAACGTAATACACTGAAGTCGTCCATGCGTACCTGACTTCCTGGAGCTACCAAAAGAGCAAACTCTAACTTCACTGCACCAGCTGGACAAACCGTACGGAACTTCAAATCGCCATACGCTTTCATACGTCCAAAGTAGATATCAGGATTATTAATAAAGTCTTTTTCTGTAGAAACGAGTTCGTTACCAGCAGCATCCAACCAACGCAAAGCAAGACGGAATGGACCTTCCCTGCGCTTGCTCTCTATCGTACTATAATGTACAAGACATTCTAACTCATCGCCTTGCACTACCTCCTTTCCTGTACGATTAAGGTCAATCACCTGCTTAAGACATCCCTCCACATTAGCAGCAGTCTCAATACCAACACCGAAACCAGTATCACTACTGTATCGATCACCAGCCTTCAATTGAGTAACAGTTCCTGCAGTAACCCAATGCGTAGGCTTACCATTATCAAATGAATAGAAAAAAGGATCATCTAACAACTCTACCGTTGTCTGCTCAGTAGCAACTTCTCCCATAGGTTTAGCCACTCGAGGTGTTCCATTTTGCGCGTATGCCGTACTTGTAAAACTAACTAAACAAAGGCTTACAAACAGCTTTGCAGATAAGTAAAAATTCTTCATTGACATCTAATTTTTTTGATTAACATACCGCAAAATATAGGAATTATTTACACATAAACAAAGTTTTCACCTAATTCCGTAGCATAAATTCTGTAAGAACTCCAAGTGTCTGAGAAATAAAGTTCTCAAAACACTTGGATATGTCAGAAATTTCACCCTATCTTGGTGCTGCAAACATAACAAGTAAGCAAAAACTGACATGACAAAGGTAGCAATTAAAAACGAGAATATCACTTCTTTCGGTGGGATTTATCACATTATGGACGTTTTCTCAAAGTTGGGCTTTGAAAAACTTACCGAATCAGTATTGGGCAAACGTGGACGTAGTGGCAAAGCATTCAGCCATGGAAGTATTTTCGGCTCTCTCTTCTTCAGCTACCTTTGTGGTGGAGAATGCCTTGAGGACATCAATGCGCTTATTGGACAGTTCAAGCAGAGACCTAATACGCTATTACCCAGTGCCGACACTGTGGGGCGCGGACTAAAGGAGCTTGCCGAGAAAAATATTGTCTATAAGAGCGAGACCTCCGACAAGTCGTATAGTTTCAATACGGCAGAAAAGTTGAATACCTTACTTTTACGAATGATACGGAGGATGGGGCTTATAAAGGTGGGTAGCCATGTTGACTTGGACTTTTGACCACCAGTTTATTCCGGCCCACAAGTTCGATGCAAAAGTATTCTTACAAGCAGGATCATGGTTATTTCCCAGGATGGGGCTCCCATTGGGGGAATCATAGTCGGAGGTGAGAACCGTGATGGGAATACCAATGTAAAATTCCATCAGGAGGATACGCTCCGTCGCACTATGGACCGTGTGACCTCTGAACTTGGTGTGGTGATAGAGCGTTTCCGTGCTGACTGCGGGTCGTTCTCGGGAAAATCATCCAAACCGTAGAGCAGCGCTGCAACACGTTCTATATACGTGCTACCAACTGTGGCAGTCGCTATGAGAACTTCCGACAGTTAAAAAGAATGGAAGAGCGTTGAGCTTGGCTATGAGAAATGCGATGTCACATCCATCAATATGGACAACTTAATAGAAGGAAGGTCATACAGGCTTGTCGTACAGCGTAGTCCCTTGAAAGACAAGGATGGCAAGCAACAGACGGATATGTTCGGAGTAATATACACATACCGCTGTATCCTCACCAATAACTGGACATCTACTGAGAAAGACATCATTACATTTTATAATGAGCGTGGAGCAAGCGAAAAGAACTTCGACATACAGAACAATGATTTTCGCTAGGGACATCTGCCCTTTTCCTTTATGGCTGAGAACATGGTTTTCATGATGGTTACCGCCATGCTGAAGAACTTCTATCTCTATCTCGTCCGTCATATCAGCGAAAAAGGTCAAGCCGTTGAAAAAGACAAGCAGGCTGAAAGCCTTTATCCTACATTTTGTCAGCGTGCCAGCAAAAATGGGTGCGAACTGGAAGACAGAACGTTCTGAACCTATATACAAATAAAACCTACTACGCTGAAATCTTCATAGAATAAACTGTATTTCTTTTGTAGTTATCATACTTCCCCATTGGTTTTGGGTGGGGATTTTATGCTCATGCAAGAACCAAGAACTCGGAAAATTCCCAAATCAATGGATAAAGCCCAAAATGTCACTTCAATATAAAAAAAGTACCTCACAAGGAATAATGTTGCGGAATTGAGGTTTTATTACATTTTTATTTTATTATCTTCTAAAAATAATATTATTCCAAACTAAAAGGTGTATAATCACCCATTAATTATAAGTAAACGGTGGTTTTATTAGGCTTTATCAGTCCTATAAAACCTAATATGACTTATAGGTCAAATTGTCAGAAAGAACAGACAAAATGTCACAAAAACTCTAATGGTATGCTCCTTTGCATAATAGTCAGTACAAAACATAAACAAACAAATTAAAGAAAAGGAGATAAAATTATGTATAGAAATTCATGGTTACCAGAGGTTTTCAATGATTTTTTGAACACTACAAATATGCCTAAGGCAAATCCAACAGCACCAGCTATCAACGTACTGGAGTCTGAAAAAGATTATATAGTAGAGCTTGCAGCACCGGGTCTGAGCAAGGAGGACTTCGATGTTAATATCAACAGCGATGGCGACTTGACTATCAAGATGGAAAAGAAAGCCGAGGAGAGCGAGCAAAAGGCTCATTACCTCCGTCGCGAGTTCGCATATAGCAAGTATGAGCAGACACTGATTCTGCCTGATGATGTTCAGAAGGAAAGTATTGCTGACGTGTTGCAAATGGTGTACTCACCATTACCTTGCCTAAGATTAAGGTTGAAGAGCAGAAGGTTGCACGCCAGATTACAGTGGGCTAAACGCTCCACTACTCCCTGATGAAAGGTTTTTGTTCTGACGCTATAAGCTGAAGAACCTTGATAAAATGGATTAGTTATTGGTGAATATGCCCCCAGACAGAATATGTTTGGGGGCTTTTTT